>CEVM01043341.1_pt1 | contig 93408 bp, 71 predicted proteins | sample 531481 | NCBI WGS metagenome assembly CEVM01 (sample SAMEA2623649, study PRJEB7988) | marine metagenome | biome: marine biome (ENVO:00000447); feature: mesopelagic zone (ENVO:00000213) & marine oxygen minimum zone (ENVO:01000065); material: "saline water (ENVO:00002010), including plankton...
GGTTAAAGACAATGCGGTAAGCCCAGGTTCTGAATGTGCTTTTGAATTTAAACTTAGAAAGATTGGTCACAATCTTGATCATTGCCTCCTGGCTCAAATCTTCTGCATCGGCAGAATTACCTGTCATTTTCCAGGCAACATTGTAGATAAAAGCCTGATGATTGCTTAGAAGTTGCCCCAAAGCATTCTTATCGCCTTCTAAAACCAGGTAAATCAAACGCTCATCTTCAAGGTCTGATGAATAGGATTGTGAGAATGGATTCATAAATTCTAATTTAAATTACAAAACAGATCGGTTTCAAAAAGTTTACTGTGTTTTTTTGGCACTACAAAAGGTAGCGCTTTAAATTCGATTCTTCTTATAAGCTTTCATACCAGGAGTTAAACGCACTGCTCATCAAGCGCGGATGGCTTTCAGTCAAATAGTGCTTCCCTTTACCAACAAAAATTTCCTGATAATTTTTGAAATGCTCGCGGGCATACAAAACAGCATCCTTCCTGTTTAGTAAGCCTTTTTTAGCATAAAAGAACAGTATAGGTTTCTCCGTTTCTTTCATACCCCTGCTTACTTCTCCCAAGAGCATTTCAAAATCGCTGTTGCCATTTCCTTTATCAAAGGAAAGCTGTGAAGGATCTGGACCGCCAAGCATCACATACCTGCGTTCTCTTTCTTTGAAAGGTTCCGCATATACAGCTCGCTCGGTTTTAGTCAATTTACGCTGACTCAAAAAGTTGGGAAAAATAGTTCCAACAAAATTCCATTTTACATACAAACGCTCTGCCCTTTTGGACTTTCTGGTGTATTTCATCACCAATTTAAAACTCCCGGGTAATTGCTTATAGAAATAAGGAGGCGGCATAAAAGGTGCTTCAAATAAAGCAACGCCTTTTACATTTTCAGGATGTCTTATGGTGTAGAGCATCCCTACCAAAGAACCTATATCCTGAATAAAGAGTGTGATATTCTTAAGGTTTTTAGCTTCTATAAAATCAACCAGCATCTGGTATTGTACTTCAACCGAAACATTCTGATCTTTGGGAAAACTAGATTTGCCAAATCCTAAAAAATCGAGAGCAATAACCTGTTTATCGGCATTAATATTAGGAATGACGTTGCGCCATAAGTACGAAGAAGCCGGGAGTCCGTGAAGCAGGAGCACCGGGTCCCCTTTACCAGATTCCACATAATGAATGGTGTCTTTGCCCAAATTAATAAACCGGGACTGATAGGGGAATTCTGCCGAAATAGAACTTTCTATTTTTGCGGCTTTACCGGGGTAAATGTCCTGAGCGCTCATCATTATAGAGAATAGTAGTGTTAGTATTAAAAGCTTCCACAAACGGAGTGGATTTTGCATAATTGAGAGGTATTTAATTTTGGTCACTAAATATTAGACCAAAAACTTTCTCAAGTGCAAAGGCTTGAACTCAGAAAATTTAAAATAGCGTCTATCAACCCCTATTTAATAACTGAAGCCCAGACCAAAGTTAAAGCGCGCACCATCAGCACTGGTAAACAAAGATGCCCGGGCCGTAATCAGGTTGAGCCCATTGATAAAAATGCCTCCCCCGTAAGAGGTATGCCAAACCTTTGAGGTGTCATCAACAACCCATACCCTACCGTAATCAAATCCCGTATATACTCCCAGTACAATTGGAATTACAGAGGTCTGAAAACGCTTTAAACTCACACGAAGGTCGCTGCTTTGGTACAGCGAAGATTTACCGGTAAATCGCTGAAACCGATAGCCACGTAAACCAGCCTCAGCACCAATTTGAGCACCTTGATAAAATTCAAAATCAGTTCCGAAATTGATATGGCTTTTAAGTTTAGAAGCCAAGACTACAACTCCCGAAGGATGTAGTTCATAATCTATAGAAAGACTGGGAATTAAATAGGCAAATCCGCTTTTACCCGAACCCTTTGTTAAATAGGTTTTATAACCCGATTGTAATGAAGCCGAAAGGCCAAGTGTGGGAAAGGAACCTCCGGTTGTATTTTCATAACTGTATTTAGCATCTACTCCTAAAAAATCATTGCTGCGTAACGCATCTAAATTTGAGTTGAAAAAATCCTCTACAAACCGCCCTTCATTATTTTCGATCTGCAGGTTTTCATAGGAAGCTCCAAAACTGACTTTAGATCCCAGGCGACCGTTCCAAACCAGGGAAGGCGCGAAAGACTTAATCTCAATTTTCACCCGATTGAAATCAAAATCCAAACGCTCATCAAAATTTGGAGTTTCATTACCAAACCCAAAAAAATTCATTGCAAAATTAGGAGTGGTGTATTTTAAATCCAGTTGGAGCGAAGCCTTACCTAAAGTACGGGCAAAGGCCCCGGCATAAGAAAATTCATAACCATTTGTAGCAAAATAATAAGCGGCATTGAATTTATGCTGGCTGGTAAAGGGTTCCTGTATAAATCCATAGTGGGTATAGGTATCAGCAAGTGAAATTTTCAATCCGTCATCAGGATTAGCCCCGATTCCCGGGATAATCTGATTGATGTTGTTTTTAGCCTTAAACGGATCATAAGTATTAATTGAATATACATCTGTAAGCCGTTTGATTCCGCTATTACCACTAAAGCTGTTTTTCTGGGTTTTATAGTCGTAAATTTTTACCTTATTCCTGTTTTGTATGTCATAACGATCTGTATTCTGACCTCCAATGAGTTTTAACCTGGGCCCTGTGTCTTCACCTCCCCGTACTTCAAAGTAGTCATCATCATCCAAACCATATATCCACACGTCTTTGGTTTCCTTTTTGTCTATTTTTTTCTGAAAAAAAACAGCTCCATCCTTTCCTGCTTTTATACGATAGCCCGTCACGGAAGTAATCCCATCTCCCTCATCTTCAATTACAAAATGATCATCCTTATTGGTACCCAAAATTACCAGACGCTTACTGATAATCCCAAAATAGGTTCGGGCAGTTTCCTCAAGATTTGCCTTTCGGAAAAGTAAAATCGATTGTATCTGATTTAGAGTTTCATCCTGTACTTCCTTCGGGAAGTCTAAAAAGGCTTCCGCAATCACCTCGGGGGTGATGCGCTCCTGAATATAATTTGCCTGCGCTACCCACTGCTCTAAGGTTGTTTGAGGTAACAGGTACGAGTCTAAAGAAAAAGTACGTGGAGACGAATTGAACCCCTTGACATTACGGATCTCTTTGCGAAATCCTTCCATTAATTTTAAAGCAGGAATGGCGCGGGTAGCCACTCCCATAATCAGACCATCCCCCATAATAGAAAAGGCCTGATCCCGATCCCGGGGTACTGGTTTATATACAACTGCTTTGGATTTTTCATCTTCAAACTCGGCCCAACGCCATTGATCATCATGCCGGTCCCAATCCCCTATCAGCATATCAAAAAGTCGAGCACGTATGTAGGCATCGGTATCTACCGAATGCCTTTCGTCCTTAGCCAGCTTTTTAATTAAATCAGCGGTACTGATTAACGAGTTGGCGTATCCAAAACTTTTCTGATCACCATGACCTTTACCCGCATGTTCCTCTATCATATAAAGCTGATCACCAAAGCTTTCATTGTAGTGTTCCAGCGCGGGTTGTTTCGGAACGAAATACAATACGGGATTGGTATGAAAAACCGCAGCCGCGTCAGCCAGTTTGGCTATAGTAAAAGGTGCATAAGGATGATCACCTGTATAAAAATCTTTTAGAATCCGATTAGGCGCAAGTCCTTCCGTTTTGCCAATTATAAAATCTTCTTTGATTAAATATTGCAGATAGGCTTCGGCGCTTTTTTGTAAAGCACGCATTACATATTGCTTGCCTTCTGTGTTTTCCAAACGAAGCGATAAAGATTGATGACCGCCTCCTTTTTTCACTACCCTAACCCCGCCAAACAAAGTATCAAGATCAACTGTCGGTGCAGCTATTTGCATTCCGTAATACCTTCGGTATCGATCGCCCCATAAAAGGCGGTGCACATGACCCTTAGTGGCCGCTGTTGAATCGTAAATTGATGCACGAACAACCTTGGGAAATGACGGATATTTATCGATAGGACTCGGCTTATCAGCGGGCAATACCCTATGTTGAAAAACCATCTCATCCGTCTGCGCCTCAATAAAACTCACCCGGGACGAACCGTTTTTGAAGATTTCCAATTTTGCATAGCCCTCTTGACCATATCCAAACCTGCTCTTAGAATGAGGACGCACCGCTGTTGCTCCAGATCCCGAACCGCTTATAATCTGATGTACATTCTTGTCAAAAATATACTGCAGACTCTGTTCGTGACCCGATAAAAAAATCACCTTATCACTATATTGGGCAAGTGTAGTAATTCGCCTTCGAAAGCTGCGGTACAAACTGTTTTGCAGAGCGCTCGTATGAATCCCACCTGTTTTTTTAATCAGATTTTTTACAAGCCCAACAACGGGTATGGGTTTTAAACTTTCTTTAAAACTGTACTGACCACCGTATTCTCCAGTACTGAACATAGGATGGTGTGTAGCAATCAAAATGGTTTTGCCGAGATTATCTTTGACTACATTTTCAACTTCCAGAAAGAAACTTTCCCGGTCTTTAATATCACAGTTGTCGTTTATTTTAGTGTAGTGATCCCAATCTGAAAGGTACCATTGACTATCGATAACCAATAAGACTACCTGTTCAGAAATACTGACTTCTTTAATTGGACAGTCCTTTTCAGGAAGAAACGAGTTTTTACCGAATAGCGCATCAGTCTGCTTTTCCAGGTCTCTCAAGTGCTCTGTGTTTTCACCCCATTCCAGCTCTCCGGGTATGAAAATACTTTTTCCTTTAAAGTCAGCCAGTGAAGATTTGATATTCTGAAGCGCTTGGGCAGATGAAACTGTATTTCCTAAGAAAAGCAAAGTGCTTTCTTTGGGTGCATCCTGAAGACTCCTGGTCAACTGATTGAGCACAGAGTTATTGGTAGTATGCGCTAAAGCTGTGTTACCAACAAGGTATAGGGTATGTAGCGTACTGTCTGAAGTCTTAAATTCAAAGCGCTCGGTCTGGTCACCGTGTTGTCTGAAGGTAGCACAACCGCAAATACACAGGCAAACAAAAAAGACTATTATAATTTTCACCATCAACTGATAATTTTAGTTGTGAACGCTTTTGCCCTGGTATGTGCTTAATCTTCTAATTCCTGACATTGAAAATGAAGACTTCTAATACGGCTCAGGATCTCATTTTTAATGCCTCCAGAAACCACTTCGATTCTCAATATATGCTCCCAATCCTCTAAATCGACACTCCAGGTTAAAATCTGGTTATGGGGATTGAGAATTCGTGCAATGGCTTTTATGTCCTTTTGAGTTCTTATAGAAGTTCTGAATACCAATATCTCCATAGACTTAAAAGCTTCCTTTGCTATTTGACAAAAGAAATATCCAGGTGTAAAGACATTGACAAAAAAAGATCTCGTTTTTTTTAGTAGAAGATTATTTGTGATAGCTTTTGATTGAAACAAGCTTTATCACCACCTTAACCCTGTCTCGGGGCGTACCAATGGAAACGGTAAGTAAGATATAAGGCCATAGCTCTCTAAAGACTACCCAGATTTATGCACAGGTAATCGATTCTAAAATTGGAGCAGATATGGAGGCTTAACAACAGCAGGAACCGCTCATTCAAATGCTCTCAAAATAAATGAAAATCGCCATCCTAAAATTTGAGGTATTTCGCGTCCCATTATCGGTTCCCAAATTGAATCAGTTGTCCAGAAGATGAGATTATATATACTCACTAAATTTCACAAGGCATATACAACGGACTTGAGTGAACTGTAAACACAAATACTTAAAAATCTTTCCTATCCCAGTACTCAAACCCGCTATCATACAGTTCATTTTAGCACCTTGAGCCTAATCGAAATAATCATTACAAATCAGAATCCAATTGGTTTCCTGATAGCGCTCCTCAGTTCTGAAATTCTAGCAATTAAGATCCATTTGTCCTAAATCTTCTTTAGAAATTAGGGTTACCAGAGCTTTTATCGCAAATTTCTAAATATCAATAAATTAGTCGAAATCAAATTTTTATGACTATCAACAACTAAACTCAAAATAGTATCCTGTAACAGCGCGCAGCGTATTGCGCTCTTGCTATATACTTTCCTCCGTTTCGCTCCTAAAAATGCTACTTATTTCATCTAAATTTAAGTGAAAATTCCCATTAATTTTAACTGGTAACTCAACCTTAAAGTCAGCAGAATCAGGCGAACGCAATCCTTTTTCGGGATTGCGTTCAAGATTTTGGAATAAACCTTTTTTCCTGAAATGGAGCCTTTTGCGCAATGGATGGAAATGGGGTTTATTCAAATCACCGGAGTACAGATTTCTATAAATTGAACCCTTTAGATAGTTGTACTTTTAAGACTCATTAATTTTAAACTTATGAAAAGGTATCTAGTTTTGGCTATTGCCCTATACTCCTTCTCCTTATTTGCTCAACACGAGTTTACCCTTGTATCTTGGAACATTAGAGACTTTGGAAAAACCAAGAACAGTAAAGAACTTGAGCAAATTGCAGAAATCGTAAGGGATGTAGATATTATTGCGATTCAAGAGGTAGTTGCGGGTTACGGTGGAGCGCAGGCCGTAGCAAGACTCACAGATATTCTAAATCGAAAAGGCTCAAAATGGGATTACGTAATCAGTAATCCTACAAATAGTTCTAAATATGTCACCGAGCGTTATGCCTTTATTTGGAGAACGACGAACATAAAAATCAAAAACAGAGGCACGTTAATCACAGCGTTAGATTCTGAAGTAGAGCGCGAACCCTTTACGATAAATTTCTATTTAGATCAGAAGGTATTAAAGGTTATAAACTTTCATTCGAGACCTTATAATAAAAATCCAGAAGCCGAAATACGTGCCATATCGCACCATATTGTAAACGCTATACAAGGCCCTGTACTTTTCGCAGGAGACTTTAACGTTATGGAGCAGGACCCCGTATTTGATAAATTAAAAAATAAGGGGTTTACTCCCGTTTTATTCGACCAAAAGACCACACTCAAGAGGGAGTGTATTGGGTTAAATTACCTGAATTATGCGATTGACAATATATTTTATTCGAAAGACATAAATTTTCTGGAAAGCGGAGTGCTTGACTTTGTATTGACTTGTGATCAACTGGATCAGGCACGTAAACTTTCAGACCACTTACCGGTTTTTATCAAGTTTAGCCTTAACTAGTTAAATCAATCCTTCCCGAATGAGTTTGGCAACCAGTTCTGTTGAATTCTTGGCTCCAAATTCGGTAAAAAGGCTGCTTACGCGCTTATCAATAGTGCTTTCACTATTGGGTCTTAGATCCTTCTGTTTAAGTTTATAACGAATCTCTTTTTTGCTGAAACCTTCAGCAAGATTTTTTAAAATAAACAGGTCCAGCTCATCCAACTCAAATACATTTTTAGCCGTATTGAAATCAATTTGAGGAGAGAGATAGGTTTTTCCTTCTGCTACGGCTCGTACAGCCTTCACCAGTTCATCAAGACTATGCCTGCCTTTACACACATAAGCATTTATCTTATAGGTGTCAAAAAGAGCTTTTATTTTAACCGGATTATCTTCCATAGAGTTCACAATAACTTTTAGGTCAGGCTGTAAGTTTCTCCCCATTGCTATCAATTCAACCCCCGAAGACAAACCCTGAGGCACGTGATCTTCTTTAAACGAAAGGTCTGTAATGAGCAAGTCGAATTCTTCCTGATTGGTGAAGGCTACTTTGAGTCGGTTAAAAGCTTTATCGCAATAAGACTCTTCCTGTACTTCAGGGATATTTAGTGTGGCTTTCAGGGTGTCAAAAATACTTTTGTTGTCCCCTTGATAATCTTCTGCGATCAACACTTTTTGAAACATAACTGGCAAACTTTAATTCGGAATTCTGATCACAGCCTTAAGTCCTATGCCGTGATCCGATTCAAAAATAATAGTTCCCCCTATGGCATCCATACGCTTTTCTGTAATGAGCAGGCCGTTTTTTTCAAATCCTTTAGAAGTATCAATCCCTACACCGTTGTCTGAATACTGAATTTCAAGTGCTTTTGTAAACTGCTTTAGGTTTAAGGTAACGAGGCTGGCTTTGCTGTGCTTGCTCATATTGATAAACAGCTCCCGTAATACTTTATAAAGCGTTATTTTGCTCACATTGCTCAGGGATTGCCAGGAAATATCTTTAGCACCTACAATAAGCAGACGTGTCTCTTCCGGCTTTTGAGCATTAAGCATAGTGTAAAGGGCCTCTTTAAAGTTAACACCGGTATCTACAGCATTGATTTCACGCGAAAAATCCCGACTTTGCTGGTAAAGTATGTCAAGTTCGTCAAGTATTTTTTCTGCATCGGCTTTACTTTGCACCAGGAGCATTAAATGATGTAATCCCGCACCAAAATCATCATGTAAACGTTGTGATAGAGCTGCTTCGGTTGCATAGGAAGCCTCAACCCGATCTGCCCGATTTTGAGCTTTTAAACGCTTGATGCGTTGTCTGTTTGAATAATATCCAATTCCCAACACAGAGGATAAGAAAACAGTACCCCCAAGAAACCAATACCTCATATTACGTTCTTGAGCAGCTTCCAGTTCTGCTTCAGCATTTTCTTTTTCCAGTCTTAGTATAGCTTCCTGCTTGATGCGGTCATCATATTTGTATTTAGCAAATTGAGTTTTTACTTTAAGCTCTTGCCTATAGAGACTGTCTTGTAGAAAAATATATCGATCTCGTAAGGCAATACGATTTGGAATTAGTTCCATTTTTAATTTAAGTGCATCTAGTTCTGCACGGGGAGCTTTGAGCTCTTTTGAAAGATCAATGACCGAATCTAGATATCCCATGGCTCGTTGCGGTTCTGTCTTGCTGTAATACTCGCCAAGATGTGTATAACTGGCTAATAATCCGCGTTTATCCTCTTGCTGCTTGCGCAATCTCAAGGGCTCTAAAAAATCATTTGCAGGCACCGCTCTGCCAGATAACCAATTTGCATAGGCCAGATTATCCAAAACACGCGCCCGGGCATCAAATTTAACCACGGTGTCATTTACGATGCCCTCTAAAATTGACCGGGCTTTATCATAGGACTTCAAATCTATATATACAGTAGCAAGATTATTTTTATAGGTACTAATGTCTACTTTAGCATCTGAAGTTTTAATGGCTCTTAAGTAATAACCAAGTGCGTCTGTATAGTTAAATAGCTTCCGGTGATTGGTCCCAAGACTATTATAAGCTGAAGCAATCGTGTTAGGGTCCTCTTCTGATTCTATATACTGGATGGCTTCGGTAAGAGTCTCTTTACTTCCAAAGTAATCACTTTGAGTCTGTTGAATCTTGGCCATATTCAGCAGGTTTTTACCAATCCAGCTGCTGTCGTTGGTTTGTTTATAATAAAATCTGGATCTGTTATAGCGATGAAATGCACTATCTGGTTTTTGAGCAACCTGCTCAAAATAATATCCCATAAGATAATGCTGCATTCCCAAAATTGCTGCGGCTTCAATAGGACTTACAATATCTTGAAGGAGCCGGTCACTTTTTATAAGGCTATCGTATTGCCCCATAGATAACTGCAACCAACTCTTTTGATACAGAAGCTTTGGGTACAGGGAATCCGATTTTTGTTCCTCTAAAGATTGAAGTGCCAGATTGGTAAATCTTAGCCGCTCGTCTAAGGGAAGGTTATTATCCTGGGCATTTTTGTAATAAAGTGTAATCCTATCGGTAGCCGCTTTTGAAACCCCTCGATCAAAATTTATCTGCTCGTTACAGGAGCAAAACAATAAAACAACAAGGGAGATAAGAGCTGAGCGGTACAAAGCAGTTTTTAGTTTAAAACTACTAAAAAAGGTTTATGCAGTCAGCACAAACCTTTTCTTTTTAAAAACGCTTAATTATCCTCATCAAGGGGAGGTGGCGGAGGTGGCGGAGGGGTTACCTGCCCATCATCTCCCTCAGTTGCCTGAGTCCCGTTAATTAAACTTTCTTCATAAGCGTCTGCGCTACACGAGGTAATCACCCCATTTAATGCCACAATGAAAATGGCTATTATTACTTTTTTCATCTTCTGAAATTTTGGAATTAAACAAAGGGGTGGCCGTCCGGGGTTTTCCCAGCTTTTTGCTTTACAGCCACCATTGAGTTTTGGAGTACTCCTATTGTTTTTTTTGGAAAGTGGAAATCTTATGCAGCAGCCTTAAGCTACTTTCCAAATTGGCCTTAACCACTGCATTATAGATTTCCGTAAGAATGCTTGTTCTAGAAAAGCTATGTTAGCAACACATAGCAGCAATCATTCTCTGGGACAAAGTAAAGAGAAGATGGAAGTTTGGTTGTAGACAGGCATTAGACTTGTTTTAGACAACTTTTCGACATCTCTAAACAAAAGACCTCGCAGAAGTAGTTGTCTAAAAAATGTCTGGGGATAATTTGTATTTTTAGGATGATGGATGAATTCTACGTAAAGAAAATCACGGAAGAAGTATTTAAAAAAGCCAAAGACAAGTCGGCTTCGCATAAGAAATATGCCTTGGCCAAAGAAGTTGAGGCAGCAACAAGATTGAGTTACCGCACCATTGAAAGAACGTATGATAAGTATATTAGAAGGAAAGATTAAGACTATAATCCGTCTTCAAATACTATAGAAGAGTTCTGCGTGTATCTCGGCTATCAGGATTATGCCGAATACGTTAAAAAAATTAAAGCAAAGAAGCTCGATGTTGGCCCACTTCACACCAATCTGAAAGACAAAAATGAAACGAAGGATCCCTCCACAGGTACAGAAGCTAAATCAAATAAGAAAAGCTGGCACTCCGCCTCTATACTTGGCGCCTTTGCGCTTACGCTACTACTTGTACTTTATCTGCTCTTTCAAAATAAAACAAGTGAAGTAGCAGATTCTATAAACTGTATGACATGGACCGGAAGGTTCTATGAAAAAATACCCTGCTCAAAAGGTTCTTATTCTGAATATGGTACTGCAATTGAGCCGTATGATAAAAAACGGTTTGAGAACTTTAGAATTGTAGATGTAGATATTACGACCTCATTTTTTTCTGAACAGAATCAAAAGCCACTATTATGGTATTATAAGACTGAAAATGGAGAAATTGAGTATTATACTGCCCCTGGACTCCACCCTGTAAACGGAAAAACCTTAAAAGCCGTGACGGAATATATCATTGAAAAATATGTACCCATTCATCAGAATAAACCTTCCTCATTTATTTCTGATTAAATAGAACTCATAAAAAATGTATTTTCTAAAGCCGAGACAAAACTAGGACTTCAAAGTTAGTTCGAATATTATCCAAACTGCCGGATAAGATTTTAAAATACTGTAAATCAAATGATTTATAGTGTTTTTTTTTGTTTTACATAACATCAATAAATACCAGTCTTCCAATGTATCTTTTGACATTAGAAAGCATTCGACATAACTTATTTATTTAGAATTTAGTTTGTAAGTCATATAAATAAATGCTTTTAGTAATATATGTTTTATATTGTTAATGATTTAGCTATTTATTCTATAATCCCTCTACGCATTAAGCTAGATCGCCCTCTTTTAATCAATAATTTTTATAGCGCTTAGATATATTCAATTTGAATAACCTTCCACTAAAACTTGTAGTTTTTAACTCCTAATTATAAAAGATAAACCAATGAGAATGTATACCACTTTGATACTAATAATATTCTTTGCTTACTCAAGCACTGAAGCACAGACCATAATCCCTGTTGAAGAGAGTTATAAATATATTGGGACAAGCGGGGGGTATTTGGGAAATAATAGTAGTGTTTATGTTAAAGATGTAAATAATAAACTGGAGAAATTTTTAGGAACCTGGACTGGAAGTGCAAATGGGTATAATTATGAATTCACTGTCACTAAAAGAACCATTAAATTTGGTGCTATAAAAGAAGATGAACTTGTACTTCATTATACAATTACTGATGATCAAGGCTCAGTATTAGAAAGCACTTCCGGTTTAAGTGACGATAACCCTTTAGTAATGAAAAATGGCCATATGAACGAATTGGGTTCTTATGTTTTTAGTTATAACGGTATGTCAACTGAGTGTGGTCAAAGCGGGGATTTTTATTTCAATCCTTCAGAATTTATCAAAACTAGTGCTGATGTTTATTTAATGGTAAATGGTGAAATCTGGCCAAACTGTGATACAGGACCAGCAGATCAAATTTTTCCTCAGCAATGGATGATTATAAATAAGTAATTTGAATAACCCTCCTATTGAACCTCAATATTTTTAACACCTAATTCTAAAAATATCAATAAATGAAAAATCATAAAATTTTAATTCTACTAATAATCTTTGGATACCCAGGTGTTAAAGCTCAAGATATAATTCCTATTGAAAATTCTTACCAATATTTTCACACTGGCTATCTTGTAGATAGTGAAAGTGTATATGTGAAAGATATAAATAACAAACTATCAAAGTTTTTAGGCACATGGACAGGTAGTTCTGATGGGAAAAATTATGAATTCAAAGTATCCAATAGAACTGTAAATAATGGAGCCATAAAGAAAGATCAATTAGTAATGCATTACAAGATAACTGACAATAATGGTAATATAATTGAAAGTACATATGATCTTAGTGATGATAATCCTATTACTCTTAAACAGGGTTATATGGAAGAAAATGAAAACTACGTTTTTTCATATAGTGGTAAGGATACAAAATGCGGACAAAACGGGTCTATATATTTTATGATAAGTAAATCTACACCTACAGTAGGTAACTTATTCCTACAAGTTGCTGGACGAATTTATCCAAACTGCGATACAGGACCAGCAGATCAAATTTTTCCTCAGCAACGGATGACTATAAGTAAGTAATTTGAATTCACCTGCTCGGCAGGTTCTTATTTATTCTGAATATGGTATTGCTATTGAGCCGAATGATCAAAAAAGTTTGAGAACTTTAGACGTGTAGATGTAGATATCACGAACTCCTTTTTTGAACAAAATCAAAAGCCATTATTGTAGTATTATAAGAATGAAAATGGAGAAATTGAGTATTATACTGCCCCTGGACTCCACCCTGTAAACGGAAAAACCTTAAAAGCCGTGACCGAATATATAATTAAAAAATACGTACCCATTCATCAGAATAAACCTTCCTCATTTGTTCGCCAATAAGACCTGGTTTTGTTAAGATGATGGTTAATCAAATTTCAATTCCCTCGCATTGGCCTGTGTAGTAAGAGAAAGAGAACATCTCCTAAACCTGAAAATCTCTGAATTAGCTTAAAGATAAGATTTAGCGAGTTTTTCTATGATCTTATGCACACGTTCACGTTCTTCATTTTGACTGGAATTTAATAAGTTTAGTCGTATGCAGGTATAATCCTGTAATAATTTAATAATCAACAGGCTTCTGGAATTTCTAATCTGACTGCGGTTTATAGAAATTGCATCAGCCTGCATGGGAAATGTTTCCTTTTTGGTTCGAAAAGGAGCCCAAGTGCTAATCACCTGAATAGGTTTTGGTTCATTAGATTTTAATTCCTGTATGAAATAGGCCGCATCTATAAAATCCAAATGCTTTTCAATTTCATTTTGATAAAACGAACTTATAAGTATACGATTCGCTTTATTTACAGCTCGATTCGTAAAACTTTGTTTTCCAAAATAATGCAGATACATATCAATACGATTTGAGGTTAACAGCAAAAAACAACACTGTTAAATTAAAATTTAAATCGCTGTACGCCAGCAATTCAGTTTAAATGTACTTTCGATACTTAAATTTTTATCAAAGCAATAATTATTTAAACTATAAATTTTGTTTTCGTATAATTTTAAGATGAAAAAAAGCTAATTCATACTGCTCTTAAAAGAAATCTGAATAATTTCCTGCTATAAAAACGTATACCCGTGTAGATTAAAAGGTTTAAAATCGCCAATAAAGAATATGCCCCACCCTATGCAGCTAAAATATTGACCGATAGATAATATCTTAAATTGGAATTAAGAAACCAGCAACCCCCTACTCTTTGATCCACTCTTTACCGGTACTTACCCGGTACAATTGCTCAGAAAACGCATATAATTTACTTGCATTGGTATTGCTAAGTACGATAATTGTTTTTCCTTTTTCGGTAGTGTGAATCCAGTTTGCGGTGGAACCTAAAATTCCCCCGGTTCTGTAATAAAATGGTTCATCAAAAGTACCCCAGCCGCCAGAACCCCAAAGACCATATGCCGTGTTTCCCAATTCCGGATGAATTTTCAACAGCATCGCTGTGGTTTCCGGATTTAGAATTTCTGAATTGAAAAGGGCCTGATCCAGTCTCAATAAATCTTCCGCAGTTGAATAGAGTGATGCAGAACCAAAATAGAGCTCGGGATAATAGGGCTCATCATTATAAAAGCTTTGATCTGCCAGCTCATACGTATAGCTCTGAACCAGATCCGGATTAATATCCCGGGCTTTGGTGACTTGCGTATTTTTTAAACCCAGCGGTTTAAGAATTATTTCGTCCAGGTAGTTCTCATAATCTGTTCCTGACAGTTTCTCAATTATTTTATGAAGCAAAATATACTCTGTATTGCCATATTCTGACTTTGTTCCAGGGACATAAACCAAATCTCCGGAACAATAGGCTTCGATAAACGCATCAAGTGTTCTCCAGTTCTGGTATGGGATCAATCCCGCTCGGTCGAGTTGGTTATCTATGCCCGAGGAATAGGTTAACAGATTGTGAATGCTAATCTGATCTTTGCCACTGCCTTTGTATTCTGGCAGGATTTCTCCCAAAGTTTGGTAAAGCATGAGCTTCTTTTCCTCTATCAGCTTGAGTATCAAAATTGCAGTAAAGACTTTAGATACCGAAGCAATTTTAAATTTGGAGTCGGTAAATATAGCTGTATTGCTCGCTCGGTTTGCCTGCCCCGCTGCAGCTAAAAAATCAACTGACCCATTTGTTGCTACCAGCACCACACCATTAAACTGCTTTTCGCGTTGATAAAAATCAAGCAATTCTGAAAAACGCTGATCCTGAGCCAGAGCTATTGGACTGATGAACATGGCTAAAAGTAAACCTATTATTTTCATAGCTTATTAAAATTTAGAACGAGTTATTCCTAACTAAAAACCCAGCAAGATTGGTTTTGTTACAGCTTTCCGGTTTAAATAACTCAATCCTGCCGATCAAACTTCACCATTTGTATACGATCTGCTGAAAGATAAATAGTCCCAACCTCTTTCTGTTCTTCCGTGAAAGTAACTGCGTAGTTCCCCACCAGTAATTTACCCAGAGTGACTAAAAATCCCTGGCTCTTTTTGCCGTCTCTATAAACCAAATAGGTTTGGTCTGTAACATACTCCAGCTCCAATTTCACCCCGGTTTCTGAATTGACATAGGTCCCATCAAGCTTTTTATAGTCATAATTTTCCCAGTCTGCTTCGGGGCGGGTAAGACTGTAAGGTGCGTGTGTGGTATAATATGCCGTGACCTCCATTTCTCCGGTTTCGGTTTTTGTAAATTCCTGTTTAAAAGCGGGGTCATACTTTTGATGAAATACATTAGCCGACTCGCGCTCAAGTACTACCGCTCCGCGATCTAATCGGTTTAAAATCAGGTTGCCGGAATCGCCTTCTAAAAATTCATACACGTAATTACCCGGTGTGAGGTACCTTCCTAGAACTTCAGCTACAGAAACATAATTCCCCGTATGCTCGGGAGCCGTTTGAAAGTCAGTTGCCTCATTTTCCAACTTCAATACCACATCCACAAATTGCCGGGTCATCATCGCCGGAATCACCTTTCCGCTATTGGTAAGGGTTACCACCGCCAGTTTCGGGTTTTCAAAACGCACTACCGTTGCCTTCCAGGCACCGGTTGATCCCTCGTGAAAACGATAAGGCTTTCCGCGGTAGGTATCAAACTCAAGACCATAGCCGTATTTCAGGTTTTCATTAGCCGCGTGCAGTTGCTGGCTTTTTTTAATGAGTTCCCGCGAGACGGCAGGATGACCATAACCCTGAACCGTTTTTTCCCATTCGATCTGATCGGCTAGGGTTGAAAATAAATTTCCGTCACCAACAGCATTCCATTTCCAGTCATAAGTAGACCAGGTATCAAAATTAAAGTAGGCTCTCGCCACAGGGTTTTTTATCCTCGTAAAATCATTCTCAAAAGAAGTGTTGGGCATATTCAAATCTGTAAAGAGCTGGTTGGTAAATTCAATAAAAGAAGTGCCCGAAACTCTTGCAATAATCTCAGCCAGCAAAATATAGTTTGAATTGCTGTACGCGTACTGCACACCCGGTGAAAAATTTAAACCCTGCTGATTAGCAAGGAGATCGAGTACATCCTGATTATCATAAGTCTGCTTCCACCAGGTAATGCCCTGAAGCGACCACAAATCATACACATCCCGAATTCCGCTGGTATGCTGTATCAGGTGCACGATGTAAATAGGCGTTTTAAGAGCCTGATATAATTCAGGTAGATACGTTCTGATGTCGTCGGCTAGTTTGAGTTTGCCCTGTTCTTCTAAAACCAAAATAGCCAGGGCCGTAAACTGCTTGGCATTTGAGGCCACATTAAAGCGCGAATGCGCATCGATACGCGTTTCCTTTTTAAGATTTTCATAGCCCGAATACTTTTGGTATATCACGTCTCCGTCAGCAATTAAAGCAGTCGCCACACCTGGAGCATTTTCAGGAACATCCAGAGCTATAATACTATCCAGACTTAATTTTTGTTGCGGCGTCAAACTCAGTTGCCCCAAAAGAGGAGTACTTATAAGGAGATAAATCAGTATGAAAAGAATTCGCATAGGTTTTAATTTATGCATCCAAAATTGCAGCTTTATCGCGTGGCCGTCGCTTCAAATGACCATTTGACACCTGTTTACAGCCTGTTTTTTGATATAAATTGTTGTGGAGTTAGTCCCGTATGCTTTTTAAAAGCCCGGTTAAAGGTACTTTTAGAATTAAAACCACAATCTAAGGCGATTCCTAGAAGTGTTGTTTGATGGTGTTTGCCATCTTTTAGCATCTTGACAACGGTTTCAATACGCCTGGTATTGATATACTCGTTAAAATTAAGACCGAATCCCTGATTGATGACTTCTGAAATGCGGTTGCGATTGGTATTGAGTTCATGGGCGAGATCGCTCAGCGTAAGCCGCGGATTGGTATGTAATTGCCGTTCACGTATTAAGCTTTCGATCTGGTCTTTGAGGACTTGCAACTCTTCCGCAGATGCCGGCATATCTCTTTCTGAAGCTGGAATTTCTACAGGGTTAATCCCGACATCGGGAACCAGACGTTGCGGAAGCCGCACCTTCAAAGCGTGGGTATAACCTTCTACAATAATGTACATCGCTATTGCTGAAAAGCTGAGATAGTACCAATATTTACGGCCAAACTCAGCCCATTCGGGGTTTAAAATGAAGAACAGTATTCGTAAAAATAGGATCAGGCTCAATGCGAGCAGGAAGTTTTTGATCCATTTAAAAGACACTTCTTCGGCATAACTGACTTCCTGTTCCAAATCTTTCCGATAGGTTTTATATCGATATAGACAGAGTCCCAAATACCCTAACATAGATAGTAAACCGCTCATCTGATACCAAAAAACCAGGTCCTTATCCCTTTCGTCAGCATAGAAATAAAACCGATCTAGAATAAACTTATCGGCAACAAATACGACAAGGCTATAAATCAAATACAGCAGGGCCGGAAGAAAATGCCACAGCTGAACTTTTTTAATACGAAAGTTTCTGTCTAAAAGGCTACTCACGTAGAAATAGAGTACGGGCCCCAGCAGAAAAAGCTGCTGAAAAGGCATAAAAAACATAAACTCCCGGTAGCTGGTGACCGAATACCAACCCGCATAGCCTAACATAAACGGGCATACATATAAACCGCACAAAAATAGAAAAGCCGCCAGCCATTTGCTGTCTTGCTGCTCTTCATTAATCCCGCGTTTAAGCAGTAAAACCGAAAACAGCATAGCATTAAAAAAGAAAATCAAAAGGGCAGAACTCTTTTGATTAAAATCAAAAAATAAGATTTCATCAAAATTCATTCAGGTATGCTTTGTGACCAAAATCTCTAGATAAAAAAATAGAATGCATTTTATAAAGATACCTGTTTAGACCTTAAGCACTTGAGATTTTTTACACGTCAATATAGCTCTAATAGGTGTTTAATCGCAAATTTGAGGGATGGTACTCCCCGGGATTAAGGCGGAGTCGTTCAATCTCCATTTTTATACTCCTGAATAAATCACCCTGAACAGGTTGTATGCTCAGTACGGGTTGAAGCCCCTCTGGAGTCTCGTCTGCTTCCTTATAGTTACCGAAATAAATAATCTGATCGTCCTCAATAGTAACCCTTTTGAGGTGTAGCTTGGAAAGATTTAAAGTTTCTACTAGTTCGCCTGAAAGTATAAGCCTTACCTGATTCCCATCTGTATCAGTGATAAGTCGGGAATTCTCGCTTGTTTCCAGAATACGGTACACATTAGGATCAAACAATGCATTACTCAAGCCCAGGCTAAGGACATCGCTTAATTTAACCGAATTACCGGAATTAATATATACCAGCCAACTTACGAGGCCTTTGACCAAATCTCTATCAGGCGTATAAATGAACGACCATTTTTGTGGAGGGAAGTCAGCATACCTGTAAACAACTCCATCAACAGTATCTGTATATACTTGAACTTGTTCAACAGCTCCGGTTTTTATTAATGCTCGTTCTTTCTTTTTGAGTTCTAATAAAAACGCCTGATTTTTCCTTCCCATCTCCCTCAAATCTTCCGTAGCGGTTTTATCCCCTCCCCATTCCATAACGCCAAGCCACTGCGACATTGTAATATTGTCTGCTCCCATACTTTCCTCGAATTTTTCGGCGGTACTTTTTTCTACAGTAACCGTCCATTTTCTTGATGCAGCTACTCGTTCAAGCTTACCGTCTATAACCATAAGCTGATCGCAAAAACTCCGTGCGGCATCGAGGATTGTAATAAATTTTGTAAAACTAGCAGTAGACGTTTTAGTTTCGGCATTAATTAAATTTTGCTTTGCCCTATTTAAATTAAGTAAAGTGAGCTGTCTGATTTCGTGAAAAGTTGAATTCTCCCTAAAAATCCGTTCTTGCCATTCCTGTTCTGCCGTTAGGGTAACCATCTGTTCGGTAGCCTGATGCATTCCTTCAAGCAACAACTTTACCCTGCTGGAATCAAAGTCTGGAATATCCTGCCCAAGCGCTTCTGTAGCCTGAAAATAGTTTTGTGCCACTTTATCTACCATAAGGGCCAAAACACTTTTTCTCTTAATTACTTCAGGATTTATTTTTGAAGTCGCAGATACCGGCGCGAAGCTGCTGAATAGTATAAAAATTAAACACCACAAATAAAAAGGTATACGCATGATTTTAAAAATTCAGGCAATCACGATATTGGTTTAAATAAACCAAAACCCGAATACACTGGTTACTAGAAAAATACTGAAAAAATAGTTGCCTGAAAAATAAGGTTAAATTCCCTTCCATAAGCTTGTTTTATTACTTTTTGCTATAAAGACTAAGAAGGCTAAATCCGAAAGGAATTTAATAAAGAATGTGTTTTACCTCCTTATCTCTCTATAAAATCAAAAGGGCTCATCATAGGTTTGCTCTATGCTCCCCTCTGTAATTACAAGTTCAGTACCATTTTGAGTTATATTCCCTGAAAAAGTTGCTCTAAAACAAGTGTTCTTATTCACATATACACGGTTTTCTAGTTCACCCTCAGTAACTACATCACCAGCTTCTTCAGTTCTAGTACTCTTATTTCTTTTAACGTAACCAAACCTTTCGATAATATCGGTGCCGGTTCTTTGATAGGGGAGTTTAATAACTATGGAATATGAATCCTGTTCTGACTCTGACTCAAGGGAGGATAGCCAAAAACTTAAAGTATAGCCCGTACCATTGCTGTTAATATCAATTCCTCTTCCAAAAACCTGAAACTCCCTAGATTCACCATTAATTACCATCGTAGCACTATTGGCTTCAGAACAAGGATAATCCTCATCATCATTGGAGCAGGAATTCAGGGAAATCAAAGCACTAAACACAATTAATAAATAGCTGTATCTTTTCATTTCAAGTCTATTTCGTATAAGTCATTTTCCCAAAGTTATATTTGGTCTAGATTAGTTATAAATGAATTTATAATTCATTCTGATTCTACCTCCAAAAGCTCCACTTGCTCGGCAAATACTTGAAGAACCTTGTTTCGTAGGCATACCAATACAGTAAATCAGAGCCGCACCAAAACACCTCTACTTCCTGCCCTATTTCAAATGGCTTATCCCAGTTGTTGGCATACTTGAGTTTTTGCTTCACATAATACGAATCTTCTGTAGAAATTCGCACATAAGGGTAATTTAACAGCGTATAATCATTTCTCATAGGTCCTCTTTCTTTCCTGTATTCAACTACTGTCGCAAGTAGCTTTTTACTCCCTTCTCTTAGCTTCCGAAATTTGACTTTAGAATGGATCAAAAAAAGAATAAATATCAAAGGTATAAGTAATATTCCCATTCTTACTTAAAGTATTAACTAACTATATTTTATGCTCTGTTTTGCGTAAATATACCCTATTACCACAGAAGGCATTTGCGGTATTCCGCATAAACTGAAGCAAGAAACCTCCTTACCGAATTGCATTGCCCTGATAAAACTCCAGCACTTTATCACGCAAAAGATAGGTGTAGCGGGTATTGGTTAAATTGATTCGGGCATTGTCCAGTCGGTTTTTACTGGTGATGTATTCTACACTGGTAGCCACACCCAGGTTGAAGCGCGCCTCATTGATGGCAAATGACTTTTCATAAGCTGCTACCTGCTCTTGCAGCAACTCATAATTGCTCTCCGCAGCATCCCAATCGTTATACGCCTGCGCGATGTTTTGCTTCAGCGCACGTTTGGTTTCTGCCAAGTCTACCTCTGCCCGACTCTGTTCTATTTTTTGCAATTGTACATTGTTCTTCGCCCGAAACCCATTAAAAAGCGGAATGCTAACCGCAACGCCCACGGTAGAGTTTAAGTTGTTATTTAACTGATCTTTATACGAGATGCCGCGAGATTCAAACTGAGTTTCTTCTGTAAACACACTATAATCGGTTCCCGAAATGTTTACAAAATCGGCCGTCTCAATAAGTTGATTTCCCGTTTCTTCAAACAAACGGGCGGCGCTGGAGTAGTTGGTATTCAGGTTGGCAAACAGGCTGATCTCGGGGATGTATTGCGAGCGTGCAACCGCGACTCCTTTGGCCGTAGCCTCAAGCCTTAGTTCACGAGCCTTTATAGCTGCAAGACTTTGCAGGGCCCGCTCGTAGATGCCATCGGCAGACAGCTCCTGATTTTTAAAATCGGTTACCAAAACCAGATTTTCTGCTTCAATTTCCGCATCGGTATTCAGTAGAAATTTCAGGTCTTCCAGGGCGTTCTTCAGACTGTTAGTAGCATCGGTTATCGCATTTTGATCTGTGGTCAGTTGTCCCTGCAAATCGTAAAAATCAGAAGGATTGCCGGTCTCTTCTTCGTTGAGTTTTGCAAGACGTTTAAGCTGTTCCTGAGTCGTAAGCAAACGCGTTTCCGCCAGTTTTACGAGTTCGCGTGCATTTAAAACCTGTAGAAAGCTCAGCGTAACATCAAGCATCCGGTTTTGGCGTGACTCCTGCAGATCCATCTCAGCAGCAGCTTTATTCAGACTGCTTTGTTTGAGACTGTTAAGCAGTCTAAAACCGTTAAAAACTGTTGCACTAAGGCTAAGTCCGGCATTTGAGAAGTTAAGCTGCTCAGTTACATAAGCGTTGGTAAACGGGTCAATGCTTCGGCCGTTGCTCACCCCATAATTATAGTCGGCATTAACCCGCGGTAAAAGCGCGTTTCGGCTTTGTTTATACTGAATATTTTCGCCCTGCGCATTGAGCTCAGCGCGTTGTACCGAAAAGTTTTGGTCTAAAGCGATCTCGATGCAATCTTCCAGTGTGAGTGTGGCTTGTGTTTCCTGTGCCTGTATACTACAGATATGAATTAAGCAGGCCGTTAGCAGGCCTGTGAATGGAATTTTCATAATGCTTTTGATTGATGATAAATAAATAGAATTTTAAAAGCGCCCAGGTTGATGATTCCTCTTAGTGGGCGCTTTTTTGGATTTTAGTTAGAAGCCTGATGCTGTTTGCTTCCGTCGAGCAGGTGAATGATGCGATTCCCATACGCCGCATTAGACTCGGAGTGTGTAGCCTGAATGATGGTCACTCCTTCCTGATTTAATTCTTTAAAAAGCTCCATAATTTCTTCGCCCTGTTTGGAGTTCAGGTTTCCGGTAGGTTCGTCTGCCAGAATGAGTTTAGGCTTGGCAATCAATGCCCGTGCAATGCCCACCAGTTGCTGTTGCCCACCACTTAATTGCGCCGGAAACAAATCTTTTTTTCCTACGATGTTGAAACGGTCCAGCATATCTGCGACCAGCGCCTTTCGTTCTGAAGACTTGATATTCTTGTACAAAAGCGGAGTTTCGATGTTTTCATAAACGGTTAACTCATCAATCAAATGATACGCCTGAAACACAAAACCGATGTATTCCTTGTACAATTTAGAACGGTGCTTTTCTTTGAGTGTATGTACCGATTCATCCAGAAACATATACTCCCCTTCCTGAAATTCGTCGAGCATCCCGATAACGTTAAGCAAGGTCGATTTCCCCGATCCCGAAGGACCCATTATGGAGATAAACTCGCCTTCTTCCACATCAAGGCTGATGTCATTTAGTAAAAAGACGCGTTTCCCGCCTTGTTTGACCCATTTGTAAATATGATTGAGTTGTAAAAGCATAATTTAGTTTTATTGTTATTACTATTATTATTGTTATTAATTCCCCTGGGGGTTAGGACGCTTATTCAGTTCGTAATGATTTCACCGGGTTTGCAAGTGCGGCTTTAATTGCCTGAAAGCTGACCGTTAAAATCGCAAGAGCCATAGCCCCTGTACCAGCGCCTAAAAAGACCCACCAGTGTATGGTGGTTTTATAATTAAAGTCCTGGAGCCACAGATGCATAAAATACCACGCCAGCGGCGATGCGATGAGAATAGCCAAAAGTATTAATTTCAAAAAATCAAAGGAGAGCAAAGTAGTAAGCTGTATCACAGATGCTCCCAAAACCTTACGCACCCCCAGTTCTTTGACTCGCTGCTGCGCGCTAAAGGTTGCCAGCGCAAAAAGTCCGAGTCCCGCGATTAGCATGGCGAGGATGATAAAGAGATTAAAAACCTGTGAAAGCCGCTCTTCTGAGCGAAACATCGCATCAAAGGCATCATCCAGAAACTGATATTCAAACGGAGTAGCAGAATCGTATTGGGTATAAATGGCTTCCATTTGAGACAGCAATTGGGATACATCGCTATCCGGCTGAAAGCGCACAAACAGACAGCCTCCGCTTTTACCCAGAATGTTTGTGGTTGCTTGGGTTTTTGAATTCACAAACAAGGCCAACGCATTTATAGGAGCGTCCAGGTTTTCAAAATGAAAATCTTTAACTACTCCTATAATTTCCCTTTTGCTGTTTCCGAAAAGCAGGCTTTCTCCTATAGGATTAGATCCCAGTTTAAATTTGCTGATGGCCGCTTCGTTAATGACTACGTGTTCGCTTTTAGAATAATAATGTTCGTCTTCCGGTTTTAGTTCCCAGTTTACATCCAAGGTTTGAAAGAAATCGTCATCTACTGCAAAAATAGGCAGGCCTATAGCATCAGGCATTTGTTCGGAAGAAACAAAAAACATATTGTAGCCTTTGTAAATAGGATATTGAGTTACTGCCGTGTTGGTTACCTGCGAAAGCTTTTCGATCTCATTTCTAAAAGGCGTGCTATTGGTACCCATTGTTTTCTGCAGCGGCAACATAACGACGTCAGAACGATTTAGACCGGTATCAACACCCCGCACAAAATCAAGCTGTTGATGAATGATAATCCCACTCACTAAAAGGGCTATCGCGATCACAAACTGCACGGTGGTACATACCTTACGCAAGCGCACCCCTCCTGTTTTTGAAGCACGACTGCTTCTAAGGTTTTCAACCGGATTGAATGCTGACATCACCAGTGCAGGATAAAAACCGGTTGCCAGAATGGTAAATACCAGCAAACCGGCGAGTATGCCTAAAAAGGTGGAATTGAGAAAAAAGACAGCATCAATCTCAATGCCCAGAATACCAAAAAACCAGGGTTTTAGAATCACGCTCAGCGCTACAGAAACCACAAACGCAAGCAGTACATAAAGCGTGGATTCTATATAAAACTGAAAAGCAACACTTTTTCTGCTGGCACCGTTTACTTTACGCACGCCGATTTCCTTGGATCGCAAGCTAGCTCGTGCAGTTGATAAGCTTAGATAATTGACTAACGCTAGTATTAAAATGAGCACCGCTATTAACGGAAAAATACTGATGTATCGGGTGTTTGAAGCGTCTCTTCCGTTTAAATGTTTATCAGTTAGTAAACTCAGACTATATACATCAGTGGCATCTGCATTGCCTTGAGTACTTAATTCCTGCATAGTTTTTTGCACCGTCTTAACATCTGATGCGTTGTTCAGTTTTAAGTAGGTTGGAAACGCACCTAATCTAAAGGCTTCGGAATCAAAATCACGCTTATATTCATTCATGGTTAGCATACTGCTTAGCGATGCCACAAAGTCGGGGTGAATACTGGAATTGCTGGGTGTATTTTCCATAACTCCGGTTACCGTAAATAGATAGGTACTATCCTTCCGCACCGATATCGACTCCCCTATCGGGTTTTGATTTCCGAAATACTTTTTGGCCATATCCTGACTAAGCACCAAGGAATAAGGCCTGGCTAAAGCTTCTGTTTTGCTGTCTTTGAGCAGTTTAAAAGAAAAGAAGTCAAAAAAATTAGCATCAGCATAGCTGAAATTTTTTTCAGAAAATCGGGTACCTGGTTGTTGCGTATTGGTCAGGATTACCGGTTTATACTCATCTTTTAAACGCAGGCTGGAGGCAACCGCCGGACTCGCATTTTCGGTGAGTGCCCCAACGGTTGCATTCATCGCATTCATATAGATCGTATCGCCGCCCATATTTACCTGAGCTTCTACGGTATACATACGATCAGAATCGGCGTGAAAGCTATCATAGCTACGCTCGTGCGCCACATAAAACAGAATAAGCGTACAGGCGGTAAGGCCAATTGCCAGGCCTCCAATGGTAATAATACCGGAAAGCTTATTCTTAAGCAGATTCCGCCAGGCGATATTGATATAATTTTTAATCACAATTTTAGTTTTTAGTTTCCTACTTCTCTCCCTCTGGGGGACCTACCTGCCGGCAAAGGCAGGGATGCCCAAAGGGCAGAGAGGGTTATTCAGTTCGTAATGATTCTACCGGGTTTCTTAGGGCTGTTCTTAAGGTTTTAAAACTCATTATTGCCAGAGCGAGCACGACCATTCCTATTCCGCTTAGGGCAAAAATCCACCAGCTCATTTCGGTTTTGTAGGTATAATCCTGAAGCCAATTGTGTAATCCCCACCAGGCCAGCGGCACAGAAATGAGATAGGCCAAAAGCACTAGCTTTAAAAAATCTCTACACAACAATAGGTTGAGCTGCACCAATGATGCTCCCAAAACCTTGCGAATGCCTATTTCTTTGTTACGTCGCTCTGTAGTATGAATAACCAATCCCAGAAGCCCCAGACAACTAATCAACACCGATAATCCGGTAGCCCAGTTGAGCAAACTTGCAATGCGTTGCTCCTGCTCATAAAAGTTGGCAATTGTCTGATCTAAAAACGTCATTTTAAAATCTTCACCCGGATATATTTTTTTGTAAACCTGCTCAATCTGAGCTAGTGTTCCGCTCCAGCCGGAGGCTTTATCACCCAATACCAAATGCACAGTTCTGAAATTTGTACGGCGTTCTCTACCGGTATCTCCCGTAAGGACTAAGGGTACTATTCCGGTTTTGAGTGAGCGTTGCTTAAAATCTTTCATCACTCCCACAATCAGTCGTTTATTGCTATTCAGCTCAATATACTTTCCTACGATATCTTCGGGATTGTGAAAACCAAAGGCCTGCATTCCGGTTTCATTGATGATATATTCTTCGATGGTATCGTTGAGCGGTTTTCTTCCCGCCAAAATATCGATGTTATAAACATCCAAATAATCTCCATCGCCGTTGAGAACCTGAAGTTCCTGAATGACTTCCTGATTTTCGGTTTTGTAAATTCCCATTCGGGTAGCCATATTGTGAGATGCAGGAGGCATTCCCCCTAAACTAATCCTGGAGACCCCTGGTAAATTCGTGATTTCCTGTTCTAAAACGAGGCGTTTATCGACCTTCTGATCTTCCCACGGGGTTTGAAGGTATGCAACAGCATCTGTTCTAAAACCCAGATCGCTGTGCATCATAAAGTATATTTGTTTGCTCACCAGCAGGGTGGCAGTCACAAAAACCTGAGCAATTACAAATTGCGAAACGGTTAATACCTTGCGCAAAGAACCTTTATTTTCAGATCGTATAAGCTCACCCTTAAGTGCCCGAGATGGTTTAAATCGAGACAAAACAAGCCCTGGATAAAAACCGGATAAGAACGTGAGGATCGTAATAAGGCCAAGCACCAGACCGGCAAACCAAGGACTTACCATAAGCGTAGCATCAACTCCATTAGGGATGAAATCATCAAATACCTTTAAAGCCAAGATTGATAAAATAACCGAAGACAGCGCTGCAAGCAAGGTTAGCAAAAAGGTTTCTCCCAGAAACTGAACAATCAACTGTATTTTTGAACTTCCCAGAGTTTTACGAATACCTATTTCTTTTGCACGCTGCGTCGCTTGGGCTGTATTGAGATTGATGAAATTGATACTTCCTAAAAGCAGCAAAAAGATTGCTATAAAAATAAGACTGATCAATATATTCTTATTGGCTTCAGGCCGTGAATAATCGTAAACACCATACTCCTGATCAAAGTGCAAATCTGCAAGTGGCTGCAGATTAAAAGTGCGCTTATTATTATATTTTATCATATCAGCATCTACGTGCTGCTCACTTAATGCTAGTAACTGACTCTTTATTTGTGCCGCTGTACTATGTTCAGAAATCTTAATATAGAGTTGCGAGGCATTATTGGTCATCCCCCAGCTATCGCTTAGAATCTGATCTTTACTTTCCGTTTGCTTTGCGGTTTCTAAAGAGACAAACTCATCAAAAAAGAAATCTGAGCGCTTGTCAAAATCTTCTACTATACCGGAAACCACAGCCTGAATATCAGCATTATACTCAATAGTCTGCCCCATTACTGCTGTTAAGGGTAGATTGGGAAAATATTCTAAAGCACGTTTACGGGTAAGCACCACCTGATTGGGTTTCTGTAATGCAGTTTCTTTAGAACCGGCAATCCACTTGTATTGAAAAAGACCAAAATAGCTCGCCTGAGTGAGTATGATTTTCTCCGGATCTTTAAAAATCTGTTCGCTGGAAGCTGCCTTACTTTCACTGATCCACCAATTAAAAAAATAAGCCGATTGCTCAATTCCGGTTAATTCTTCACGTACTGCAAGTCGCATAGGTGGCGTTACTCCACCATTTTTCATATCACCCTGAGGGGTTTCAAAATCGCTCACAACGCGATACATACGATCCCCATTCTGGTGAAAGGTGTCAAACGTAAACTCATAATACACCATAAGCCCTATCACAAAAGCAGCACTTAAACCAATAGCAAGACTGATGATATTTATGGCTGAAAAAAGCTTGTTGTTCCAGATATTCCGCCAGGCGATTTTAATATAATTTCTAATCACAATTTTAGTTTTTAGTTTGCTATTTCTCTCCCTCTGGGAGAGATGCCCAAAGGGCAGAGAGGTTTATTCTGTTCGTAACGATTCTACCGGGTTCTTCAGCGCTGCCCGTATGGTTCTGAAACTTATGGTTACCAGGGCTATAAAAACCGCCAGCAGACCGGCAGCCAGGAAAATCCAGAGCTGCAATTCAATTCGATACTCGTAGTCTTGGAGCCATTGAGACAACAGCCACCAGGCTACCGGTGCGGCAATCAAAAAAGCGATGCCTACGAGTTTTACAAAGTCTTTGGTCAGTAAAAATGTGATTTGCGCGACACTGGCTCCTACTACTTTACGTACACCAATTTCCTTGGTACGCTGCGTCACCACCAGCATCGAGATCGCAAAAAGTCCGATGCAGCTCAGGATGATCGCAATAAGGGATCCGCTGGTTATGATCGTAGTCATCGTGCGTTCGCGTTTAAAGGTGCGGTCGATATTTTCATCTAAAAAAGACCCCAGAAATTCGGCGTTGGGTTCGATACGCTTCCAGGCATCTTCGATGCTTTCAAAGGTCTGAGCCATATTTTGAGGAGCTACCTTAACGAAGGCGTAATACAGGTCCCAGTCGCTTTTCATAAACAGACTTATGGGTTCAATCTTTTTGTTCAACGATTGAAAATTGTAATCCTTGAGCACGCCTACAATCGTATATTTGATAGAGTCGTCTAAAATAATCTGCTTGTTGACGGGGTCTTTTTCCTGAAGTTCGCGTGCCATCGCTTCATTGATCACGATAGACAGGCTATCGCCGGAATAACTTCGGCTAAATGTGCGCCCCTCTTTTAATTGAAGCCCTAAAGTTTCGGGATAGTCGTAATCAACAACCAGCATATTGGTATGGACTCCGCGGCCTTTGTAGTCAAAACCCATTCGACTAAAGTAAGTGCTGCCGTCTTTGCCCAGACCCAGATTGTTATCTGAAGCGGTAACTGAAAGAATACCCGGTTTTCCGGCAAGTTCGTTGCGCAGTAAAGCCACATCCTGCCGGTTTGCGCGCTTTCCATTTAAAGGCACGGCGACCACCTGGGTTTTATTGAAACCCAGGTCTTTATTCCGCATAAAATCAAGCTGTTTCTTTAATACCAAGGTCCCTGAAATAAGGACGATTGCGATACTAAACTGCACCACCATCAGGGTATTGCGCACCCGATTTTTGCCCGCTAAATCGAGTTTGCCTTTTAAAGCTTTTAGGGTACCCAATTTGCTCAGAACCAGGGCCGGATAGCCCCCGGCGATAAACGTAATAACTACAAATGACCCGACAAGTACGCCTATTAAAACCGGCGAACTTAAGTGACTTAGGGTAGCCGGGGTATTGAAGAGCTGGCGAAAAGAGGACTCTAATGCCATACTAATCCCAATCCCCAGCAGGAGTGCGATCATAAAAACCCAGACGCTTTCGCTCCAAAACTGAAAAAACAATTGCTTCTTTGCAGCTCCCAAAGTTTTGCGCATCCCGATTTCCCTAAGGCGCTGGGCACTTCGGGCAATGCTCATATTAACAAAATTGATCCCCGCAATACACAGAATGAGCAGGCCAATACCCAAAATCATATAGGGATACGCCCTGCTTACTTTTAAAGAATGGCCCTTAAAATCTGCGAAATGAATGTCTTTAAAGGGCAGTAAATGGAGTTCTAAATAATTTCCGTTGGCGTTGGGCTGTGCCCCATCGCGTTTGAGGTCTTCGATGTTTCCTTTATAATGCAGATCGGTAAACGATACGGCGCTTTGGGTGATATCGGAAGCGGTAGCATCTTCGTTCAACTGGATAAAAACACTGTGATTACGCGAGTCCCAGCGATCTAAATTTTCGGTATAGTTGGGGGAATGGCTAAAATTGACTGCTACATCAAACCGAAGCCCACTCGTTACCGGAGGATCTTTAAGAATACTCCCTACCGTAAATACCTCCCTGCGGCCATTGATAAGCAAATCGAGTGTTTCACCAAGTGCTTCTGTTTTTCCAAATAGCTTTTGAGCCGTTTCTTCGGTAATGCTGATTTGGGCATTGTCTTTCAGGACTTCTTTTGTCCCTAAAACAGTTTCAAAACTAAACATCTGGAAAAAGTCTGGATCCACAAAAATCAGATTCAGGTCCAGTTCTTTGCCTGCTTCCAAATTCAGTGCGTGATCGCTTATGTAACGCGAGATGTGCTTAATGTTAGGTAATTCCTGCTGAAGTGCAGGGGCAAAAGGCACCGGCATCGAGGTAGCCACTTCCTGCCCTCCCGGTTTCTGCTCTGCATAGTAAACCTGAAAAAGGTCTTCTTTATTTTTATGAAACTGATCGTAAGACAGATCAAAAAGGGCATACATCCCCAGCAATAGCGAAGCCGCAAAGGCGATACTTAAGCCCAAAACATTTAGCAGAGTAAAGCTTTTGTCTTTCCATAAATTTCTAAAAGCGATTTTGATATAGTTCTTTAACATTACTTATTGCTATTATTATTGTTATTCATTCCCCTTTTGGGGGCCAGGGGGCTTATTCAGTCCTTAGGGATTTCACAGGGTTTTGCAATGCGGCTTTGATGGCCTGAAAGCTTACGGTAACAAAGGCTATGAGTACAGCTGCCAGCCCTGCAAGTCCAAAAATCCACCAATGTATAGAGGTACGGTAATTAAAATTTTGTAACCATTCACTCATAATCCAGTATGCAAAAGGAGATGCCAGCACAAAGGCAATACCAACCAGTTTTAAAAACTCTTTAGAAAGCAGTGCAGTGACCCCGGCAACACTCGCGCCTAATACTTTACGTACACCGATCTCCTTGGTGCGTTGCTCTGCCATAAATGCCGCCAGGCCAAACAACCCTAAACACGCAATGAAGATGGCCAAAACCGAGAAAAGTGTCGCGGTACGAGCCGTACGCTCTTCTGAAGCGTACAACTGGGCCACATGCTTGTCTACAAAGGCATAATCAAAAGCCGTGTTGGGTAAATTCTCGTTAAAGACTTGTTCCAGACCTTTGATCAATTGCTGCAAATTCTGAGTATTGTATCGTATCAACAAGGTGCGTATGCCTTCCGGAGCGTCATTGGCTTTATAATACATATACCCGCCGCTGTCTTCTTTGAGTGAGTTAAAGTTGAAATTCGCAACGATCCCGGTGATGATCGCTTCCCCACCCAGCTCTGTATTTACCGGCTTTCCTATTGCATCTTCAGGAGATTTATAATTGAGATAGCTGAGTATTTTTTCATTGATCAGGGTGTAAACAAGCGAATCGCCCTCGGGAATATTTTGAGGTAGTTCAGAACCTGCAAGAAGCTTCAACTTTAAGGTTTCAACCACATTACCTTCGGTGCGGCAACTGGCAATGGGCATTCCGGTTTGGTCAGTACTTAACCGGCGTACAGACCTCCCACTCTCATCAGCTCCGGGAATTGATTGCACAGCGGCAATACCTTCAACATAGGAGTTTCGGTTTAAAGCATTTTCTAAATTTTTTATCTGCTGCTTACTCTCTGCAGATTTTACAGAAACTGCCACCACTCCATCAGGATTGTAACCCAGATTTTTATTCTTTATAAAATCCATTTGCTGAATGATTACCGTAACCGCAATAATGAGAACGATAGAAGCCGCAAACTGAAAAACCACAAGTCCTTTTCGCACAAATTCAGAAGCGGTATGCTTTTTCCTGGATTTATTTACTAAAGAAAGCGGCGAAATACCGGTCATCGATAGCGCAGGATAACTGCCCGCAAAGAGTGTGACAACCAGCCAGATTAAAGCCAGTCCGATTAAAATAGGCGGAGCCAACAAATCACTATAATTCAAGGCGTTCCCCGTGAAACTTTGAAAATATGGTAATATCAGAAATGAAACCGCGTAGGCCAACACCACTGCAATAAAAGCCAGGATTGCTGTCTCTACATAAAACAGAACAAGCATATGCTTTTGAGTCGCGCCCAAAACTTTATTTACTCCAATACTCTTTCTACGCTTTCTCGAATTTGCAGTGGCCAGATTCATATAGTTGATGCAGGCAATTAATAGGACCAAAACAGACAGAAATATCAGACTTCTTATAGTCGTGATGCTTCCCAACCGGGTTGCGTAGCCATCGCGTATACCTGCCGAATGCAGGTGTATTTTAGTAAGCGGTTGCAGATAAAACTGCGTAAAATACTGTCCTTCTTTAGGCACATAGGCATCGATCAATTGGGTAGCCTGAGTTTCAACCTGAGCGACCTGAGCCTGTGGCTGCAGCTGTACGTAGGTTTCATAACTGGCATTGCTCCAATACACATTAGTACCCATCCATGAATCCATAATATGATAGATCATGTCACAGTCTATCACACTATTTTCGGGCAGGTCTTTATACACTCCTGAAACCTGAAGTGTATCCCGGTTGTTTACCGTTATGAATGCTCCCAAAGCCGATTTTTTACCAAAAAACCGTTCCTTCGAAGCTTCAGAAATCACAATAGAATTTGGGTTTGTAAAGGCATTTTTAGCCTCACCTTCTATAAACTTAAAGTCAAACATCTCAAAGACAGTTGAATCTGCGAGGTAAAGTCTGTCTTCTGTAAAGTTCTTATCCCCTATTTTTAAAGATGCCGTCACCCCAAAATCATCTTTGATAAGGCGGGTCATCTTTTTGACTTGTGGAATATCTTTTACCATCGCCGGTCCTACTGCATTGGGTAGTTCGGCCCAGGTCTCAAAGTTGTATTCTTCAGAGGTCTCCATATTTACACGGTAAATATCCGGAGCATGCGAATACATTTTATCAAAACTGAGTTCGCTATTTACAAACGAAAAAAGCACGATACACACGCATAAGCCTACTACCAGTCCTATGATGTTTAACACCGTAAACAAGCGGTTTGCTTTTAAATTCCGCCAGGCGATTTTAATATAATTTTTAAGCATAGCTGATTGATTTTGATTGATAAATTATTCGGTACGCAGGGATTTTACGGGGTTAGCGATTGCGGCTTTGATCGCCTGAAAGCTCACGGTTATAAATGCTATAGCCAGTGCCAAAGCACCTGCTGCTACAAATGCCCAAATGGGTATTTCTATTCGATAGGCAAAATCCTGCAGCCAACTATCCATAGCCAACCAGGCTACCGGTACCGCCAGAATTAACGCCAGTAAAACCAACTTTAAAAAGTTAGTAGCCAAAAGTTTTACGATACTACTTACGCTGGCTCCTAATACTTTGCGCACACCTATTTCTTTCGTACGTTGCTGCGCTGTAAAAGCGATAAGACCGAATAATCCCAGGCAGGCAACAAAAATGGCAAGTATGCTAAAGCCCGTAAATAAGGAGGCTAAGCGTTGATCTTCCTGATAGGCATACGCCAAATCTTCATCTAAAAATGAATATTCAAAAGGAGTACTTTCCAAATAACTTTCCCACAAATCCTGTACCTGACCGATTACTTTCTTAGTATGCTCTCCGGATATTTTAAGGCTGATAAAGGTGGTTCGGGTATCATAACTCTTTGATGCTTCAGCAAAAAGGGCAAATGGCTCAATGGACGTATGCAGGGATTCCAGATTAAAATCTTTTAAAACACCTACTACCGTGTAATATTCCATGTTACCGCCGGGATAGCGTATTTGCTTTCCTATAGGATTTTCCCAACCTATTTGAGCCGCTGCTGTTTCATTAAGAATAACCGATAGCGAATCTTTAAACTGCTTATCAAAGCCGCGCCCTTCAACGATTTCCAGATCCAGTGTTGGTATAAATGCGTCGTCTACCAGATACGAACTCAAGGAAATATCAGTTGCAATATGGGGTTCGTCAGCTGTAGGTTTTGGGGTGTAGAAATCTCCGAAATTTCCACGGGTGAGCATCCCACTCGAACTGCTTGCCGCTTCTACTCCGGTTAACACCGTAAGTTCTTTTTTGAAACTAGCCAGACTATTCCCCAGAGTTTCGGCATTGTTAATAACCAGAACAAGATCTTTCTCAAAACCTAAATCTTTTTGTTGCGCATAACGCAACTGACTAAAGACCACCAGGGTGCAAATGATCAGGGTGATCGCAATTGAAAATTGAAAAACAACCAACCCGTTACGGATAAAACTGGATTGGGTTGTTTTACCCACTTTTCCTTTTAAGGCTCGTATAGGGTTGAATGATGTAAGGAAAAATGCAGGATACATTCCGGCTAACAGGGTGGTAAGGACTACAACAGCGAGTATTAGCAAGATTAGATTTCCATTAAAAAATGCCTGAATATCAAGCTCTTTTCCGGTCAATCCGTTAAACATCGGTAAAATCAAAAGCACCGTGATAAAAGCCAGTAGTGTAGCACAAAAAGTATAACAGAAAACTTCGGTCATAAACTGCTTAACGAGTTGTTTCCGTTGCGATCCTAAGACTTTACGAATCCCTATTTCCTTACTGCGTTTTACAGCCTGAACGGTAGAAAGATTCATAAAATTCACACAAGCCATAATGATGATAAAAAAGGCGATGATGCCTAAAATATAGAGGCTTTTAACATCGTGCTGCTCGGTGATGGAAGACGTAATTCCATCAGAATACAAATGAATATCCGACAAAGCCTGTAAGTGCAGCTCCCAGTAATTTCCCTTCTCAATAAACTCCTCAAAAGGTTGCCCTATACGCTCAAACGCGGGTGCTGCCTGTACCTTGAGCATCTCCGGAAATCGAGATTCAAGATTCGCCAGGGTCGCTGGATTCGCACTTGCCTGTGGCGTAAGTTTTACATAAGTCGCCATATTGAGCCATACCCAACTCCAATTGAAATAGGTGACATCATTAAAATTGGCTACCGGCATCAGGATGTCAAATTTTACCGAAGCCGGATAGTTGGTGAGATCTTTAAACACACCGGTCACTTGTAAGGGTTTCCCGGAGTCCCCGTATGCTAATGTTTTACCCATAGGATCTGCATCGCCAAAATATTTCTTTGCGATTTGTGGGGTAATCACAATACTGCCGGGCTCCTGCAAACAGGTAGCGGCATCCCCTTTTTGCAAGGGATAGCTTAGAACTTCGAGGAAATTAGGATCAACGGCAAGAATTTCAGATTCATTAAAAACTTTGGAAGTCGTAGCGTCTTTATAGGTTAACTTGGTATTATCGGGTTGATAGATGCGCGTTGCGCTTTCAATTTCCGGAAACTGATCAACTAAGGCCTGCCCGGCAGGTGGTGGTGTGTATCCCGCATAAAATGCGTTATCTCCCATTTTGCCTTTCATATTCACTCGGTAGACTTGCGCTGCCTGATCAAACTGGGTATCATAAGCCAGTTCATTCTGGATGTATAATGCAATGAGCATCACCGATACTAAACCAATGCTTAACCCTAAAATATTGAGAACACTATTGGTCTTATATCTTAAGATATTCCGCCAGGCGATTTTGATATAGTTTCTAAGCATGGTTTATTTTTATTACTATTCTTATTATTATTCCGTCCTTAGGGATTTTACGGGGTTAGCTATTGCTGCTTTAATGGCCTGAAAGCTTACTGTCAATAGTGCAATTCCTATAGCGGCAATACCTGCAACTGCAAATACCCAGGCATTGATTGAAATACGATAAGCAAATCCCTGCAGCCAGTTGTACATAATATACCAGGCTAATGGAATTGCAATTACAATAGCTACCAGTACCAGCACTATAAAATCTTTTGACAGCAGGCGCACTATATTTGCGACGCTTGATCCCAAAACTTTGCGTACCCCTATCTCTTTTCGGCGTTGTTCTGCTGTATATGCAGACAGACCCAGGAGGCCCAGACACGATATCAAAATAGCCAGCAAGGCAAAAATTCGAGAGAGATTGCCTATAAGCTGCTCATTTTTAAAACGGGCATTAAAAGCTTCATCTACAAATCGGTATTCAAAGGGATAGCCGGGATTGTAGATTTTTAAAGTTGACTCTACGGTATTCAAAATTTCTGATGTAGTATAGTTAGGATTCGTCTTTAAATACATGTATGCAGCTTCAGATGGAAAATGGAAAAACATTACCGGGTCACTGGTGCCGTACATGTCTCCATACAAATAATCATTAGCCACCCCAATAACAGTAAACACATCTCCATACCAGTCAATGGTTTTACCCAGTGCACTGCCAGTCCCCATAAGCTTAGCAAACGATTCTGTAATAATTACGTGTGTGCTATCTTGAGCAACTACCGGACTAAAACCACGACCTTCTATTAACTCAATACCGGTAGTCTTTAAATATTCGTCATTCGTATATCTAAATGAAACCAAGACATCCTCTGAGTTGTCGCCTCCCTGCCACCTTAAACCAGAGCCATTATTTCCGGCAGATAGAATATTTGAGTTGGCTATTCCCAGATTACTGATCATACCTGTATTTTTTAGACTTTCTGCTATAGCTTTTCGGTTTTCGATTAAAGCTCCATTAACCGGTATTTCAATCAGATTTTCTTTATTGAGTCCTAAATCTCGATTCTTGACATGTTGCACCTGCTGGTAGACCAATAAGGTACTAATGATGAAAATTATAGATATCGCAAATTGCGTAATGACAAGTCCTTTGCGAATGAAACCGGCACCTTTAGCCTGTATTCGATTCCCTTTAAGCACATCAATAGGTTTAAAGGAAGAGAGGTAGAATGCTGGATATAAACCTGCAAATACGCCACAGGTAAGTGTTATTGCTATAAGCGAAAGAAAATGAGTTGGATTGAAAATATCAAGTGCAAGTTGTTTATCTATTAATGCATTAAATGCCGGCAAAATGAGGATCAAAACCAAAATACTTAGTACGGCAGCTAATACAGCGGTCATTAAGGCTTCCGTAATAAACTGAAAAACCAGCTGCTTTTTATCTGAACCTAAGGTTTTACGTACCCCGACCTCATTGGCACGTTTCTCACTACGCGCAGTTGATAAATTCATAAAATTGATGCAGGCAATAACTAAAATAATAAGCGCGATAAAACTGAATAAACGCACATACTCGATACGACCGCCCACGATTTGACCATCTTTAAAATCTGATCGTAAGTGCCAGTTCTTTGCTGCATGCAATATGGCCTGGGTATCAGCATCATCAGTCTTTGCCGGTAAAATCTGTTTTACTTTTGCATTAACCGTATTAAAATCTGCGCCAGGTGCAAGCATCACAAAAGTATCGGTGAACTTGCTACCATATTCCTGTGTCCAGGGTTTGTCCTTAGTGAAATTCTTAAAAGGCACCAGCCAGTTGAAACTGTAGGTTGTATTTTCCGGAAGGTTTTCAACCACACCGGTTATCTTAAAATTATCCTGCTGATTAACACGAATTACTTTCCCTAAAAGATCCGTGGGATTTTCAAAAAGGATTTGAGCTACCGCTTTAGTAATAACGATACCTTCCTGCAACTTAAAAGCATCACCAGCATTGCCTTCTATAAATTTCAAATCAAACAGATCAAAAATATCGTCGTCTGCAAATGCACCGGTGCTTGTAATGGAAGAAGTATTTACAGAAAAAAGAAAATCAGCATTTCTGAGACGTGCAGCTTTGGTTATTTCAGGTATTTCAGCTTTTAAAGCGGCTGCTAGAGGTCCCGGAGTGGCCTGAAAAAACGTGCGGACCTGCCCTTCATAGGTTTGGTTAGTAGGCACACTATAAACCCGCTCCTGATCTGCTACAACGGTATCAAAGCTCATTTCATCTTCAACCCAAAGAAGGATCAAACTTGCACAGGTAACCCCTATTGCCAGACCAAATATATTGAGTGCGCTAAACCCCTTGTTTTTCCAAAGGTTTCTAAACGCGATTTTGATATAGTTCTTTAACATTATTTATTGTTATTATTATTGTTATTGCAATTGTTATTAATTCCCCCCTTTGGGGGTTAGGGGGCTTATTCCGTTCTTAAGGACTTTACAGGATTAGCAATTGCGGCTTTAATGGCCTGAAAGCTTACGGTTAAAATCGCTATGCCAATGGCCAATATTCCGGCAGCAGCAAAAATCCATACCGGTATATCTATTCGATACGCGAAATCCTGTAACCAGTTGTGCATCCCATACCAGGCTATAGGCACTGCGATTAGAAAGGCAATTCCTACCAGTTTTATAAATTCTTTAGAAAGTAAATTGACAATACCCGGGACACTTGCTCCCACCACTTTGCGAATGCCTATCTCACGGCGACGCTGCTTGGTGCTGTACGAAGCCAGACCCAGAAGACCCAGGCACGAAATGAAAATTGCCAGAATTGAAAAGTTTAAAAAGAGCTTACTAAAGCGCCGTTCTGCTCGATATTGCCTATCAAAAAACTCATCTAAAAAGTAATACTCAAAATGATTGTTTGGCAGAAAACGCTTCCAGGATTCTTCAACGAAAGACAGCGTATTTGGCAAATCTGCTGCCGCAACTTTCAAGGTTAATAATCGGGATTGTTTGGTGTCAAACACAAAACATAAGGGTGCTATTTCCTTCTGTAATGAAGTGGAATGAAAATCGGCTACCACGCCAATAATCTGACCTTTTCGGCCCCATTGATCAAAAGAGGCTCCCAGGGCCTCTTTTGCAGTAGCATATCCCAGTAAATCAACAACTCTTTCATTTATGATAAGTGCCTGCGTGCTATCGCTGGCAAAATCTCTCGAAAAATTTCTGCCGGCAATGAACTTGATATCTAATTGATCAAGGTAGTTTTCATCAACAACATAACGGTCTACAGTTAAGGTTTGATCCTCCCCCTGGCTGTTTTCCATTATAGATAATGCCGAGCTATTGTCGCCGCCACCTCCGGGAACAGTAGAGCTTTTTCCTACTGTGATGATATTGGGATTATTTCTTAGATTATCGGCAAGCAGTTGTTGTTTGGGATTATCTCCCGTATCTAAAACCAGTATGCGATCTTTAGCAAACCCCAGGTCCTGACTTTGCATAAAATGCATTTGTTTATAAATAATAAGGGTGCCAATGATCAAAATAATTGAAACCGAAAACTGACCCACCACAAGGGCTTTGCGTAAAAACGCGCCTTTACCGGTGGTTGAAAATTTTCCTTTAAGAACACTCACCGGTCTAAACGAAGATAAAACGAGCGCCGGATAGGTACCAGCCGCCAAACCAATTACTAGTGCTATCGCAAAGAAAAGTCCTAGATAACTCCAGTTAGAAAATATTCCGCTGGCTACTTCCTGACCTGCAAGTGTATTGAAATACGGCAAGGCAAGTGTAGCAATTGCAATGCCCAATATAAATGCCAGAATCGTGATGATGAGTGACTCACCTACAAACTGTAACATCAGCTGGTTTTTTTGAGCTCCTATAACTTTACGAATACCTACTTCCTTAGCACGCTCTACAGATCTGGCCGTAGTAAGGTTGATAAAGTTAATGCCTGCAATGAGGAGTATAAATAGTGCTACAATAGCAAAAATATAGACGTTATTAATGTTTGGGCTTCCGCTTCCAATACGCGTAGAATAGAGGTAAACCTCTGTTATGGGTTCTAAATCCTGTTTGACAAAAAGGTTTGCAGCTTTCATCTTCTCACCATCCACTTCATCAAGAAATGCGTTGATTTTGGAAACCAAATTTTTAGCATCTGCATTTTCTGATAACAGCACATATCCTCTGGGATCGTAGTTCCCCCAGGACTCGTCAATCGTTGGGTCTATAATTTTTGTGTAGGTTGACAAGGAGAGTAAATAATCTGCCTGAATATGGGTGTTTTTTGGAAGATCTTCCATGACCCCGGTGATTTGAGCCGTATACTTCCCGTTCATAATTTTCAGGCTTTTGCCAATAGGATTTTCTGAACCAAAATATTTTTGAGCTCCGGTCTCGCTCAACACCAGACTTAATGGCGCCCGAAGAACCTCATCAGGATTGCCGCTTAAAAGTTTTATCTCAAAAATTTTAAAAAACGTAGAATCTGCAGCCAATGCTCGTTTTTCCTGAAAATTCTCCGTTCCTTTTTGAATATTCAGACTCAAATCCATTAATCGAGTTGAAGAGACAATTTCTGGAAATTGAGGTGTTATCTTTGCCAGAACAGTCCAGTCTATAACTGGGATCTCATAAGAATCTGAAGGTGTTTTTAAATCAGTTACCAGCATATGGATACGATCTTTTTTAGGAAACATCGTATCGTAGCTTAGTTCAAAGCCCACATATAAAAGAATCAGGAAGGCTGCTGCCATACCCACTGCAAGACCACCTATATTTAAGAGTGAAAAAACACGGTGTCTCCACAAATTCCGAAAAGCGATTTTGAAATAATTTTTAAGCATAGCGGTAAAATAGTGGGAGTGATTAAGTCCCGGTTTTGATTGATTGGTCCCGATATGCATCGGGTTGATGAATGAATCCCCGTTAGGAAATCTTAAACTTCCAAGGTTTTGCTTTTATACTCTGAGAGTACATTTTCGGTAACCTTTTGACCGTCTAGCATCCGGATAATGCGGTGGCTGTATTTGGCGTCGTGCTCACTGTGTGTAACCATAATGATCGTAGTACCGGCCTCGTTGAGTTCGGTAAGTAAATCCATCACCTCGTTCCCGTTGCTGCTGTCCAGGTTACCCGTAGGCTCATCGGCAAGAATGAGTTTAGGATTATTCACTACAGCTCGGGCTACGGCTACTCGCTGTTGCTGTCCTCCTGATAATTGCTGCGGAAAGTGTTTACGACGGTGCATGATTTGCATTTTCTCAAGCACTTCGTCTACGCGTTTTTTACGCTCGGCAGGTTTTACACCGGTATAAATCAACGGAAGCTCTACGTTTTCAAACACGGTGAGTTCGTCAATCAGATTAAAGCTTTGAAAGACAAAACCGATGTTGTGCTTGCGCAAATCGGCACGTTTACGCTCATTAAAGCCGGCTACTTCAATACCGTTAAAAATAAAACTGCCTCCGTCCGGGTCATCCAGAAGTCCCAGGATGTTAAGCAGGGTTGATTTACCACAACCTGAAGGGCCCATTACGGCAACAAATTCGCCTTCCTGCACCTGAAAAGACAGTTTATTGAGGGCTATGGTGCGCACCTCCTCGGTGGCATAATACTTTTCTAAGTCTGTTATTTTAATCATCTAAGAAAGAATTAGGTTTATAAATGCTAAGATTAGTGTTATCATCGTTTTTTAGTTTTAATCCTGAAGTACCAATTCCTGTACTTCTTCGTAGTTATCGTAACTGCTTGTGATCACCCGGTCTCCAGGTTCCAGTCCGCTTAAGACTTCATAATATTCGGTGTTCTGGCTACCCAATGAAATGTCTGCTTTATAGGCGGTACTTCCGTCTTCACTTACTTTAAAAATCCAGTTACCACCGGTTTCCTGAAAGAATCCGCCTTTTGGAATGAGCAAAGCCTGCTTTTCCTGACTCAGTGCAACACGAATCTGTAGCGTTTGCCCACGACGTATACCTTCCGGAACTTCAGATTCAAATTCCATATCTACCTGAAACCTTCCGTTTGTCACCTGCGTAAAAACTTTTTTGATTACCAGCGTGTAGTTTTTTCCGTCAAAATCAAACGAGCCTTTTTGACCCGTGTAAATTCTGGAAATGTAATGTTCGTCTATATCAACACGCACTTTATACCCGCTCAACACATCGATCTGCCCAAGGCGCTCCCCTTTATTTTTAGACTGACCAATCTCAGCATCAAGCGAAGTGAGTTGCCCGTCAACCGGCGCCCGAACTACCAAATCGGCTACCTTACGACGCATCAATTCTAAAGCATTCTGGGTACGTGCATAAGAACTTGAAACCTGATTTTTCTCCTGCTTCACAGCGATGGAGTCCTGAGCCAGAATTTGCTCTGCCAGTTGCATACGCTCTTTCTGGTAGTTGTAGTCATTTTTTGATTTAATCAAATCCTGCCTTGCTATCGCGTCTTTATCGTAAAGCTTTTGATTGAGTTCGTACACCCGTTTAGCCTCAATCAGGCTATTCTCCACATCGGTATATTGATTGAGTTTTACAATGGTATTTTGACGTGCGGCATTCTGCGAAATCTGCATTTGGGTAAGTAAGTTGTACACCTGAGTTTCCTGATTCACAAGGCTTAATTCCAAATCGGTGTTTGACAGACGTAAAATGGGCTCGCCTTTTTTCATCACCGCGCCGTCTTCTACAAACTTTTCTTCTACGCGGCCGCCTTCAAGCGCATCAAGATAAATAGTGGTAATAGGCATCACCACCCCGTTCACCGGAATGTTTTCCTGAAAAACATCCTGCTTAACCGTTGCAATGCTGAGACGCTCTTTTTGAACGTTGAGTTTTGAATTGCCTGTAGTCGAAAGGATCACAAAAACAATAAGTGCAGCCAGGGCAATACCGCCTGCGATCATCAGTATTTTTTGAGTAGTAAAGCGTTTCTTTTCTAAAGGGATGTCCATAAAATAGTTGTTTGCACCTGTTTACAAAGCAATACTGTGCCAAAAATACAAGTGCCTGATTATAAGTATTTTAAATACTAAATTGAATTTAAAAGTGTTCGGTTTTGATACACTTCATGTACGCTGCCGATACACTTTTGGTACAGCTGAAAATTAGCCCGATTCTACGGGTTACTCAAAAGTCGAAAATTGTAATATTGTAAATATGCAACTCAAAGACGCTCAGATACTGGTTATTGACGATGATGAAGACGTTCTTACTGCCCTGAGGCTTTTACTAAAACCACAGGTCAAACAGGTTGTGGTTGAAAAAAATCCAAATGCCCTGCAGGCAATTCTGAACAAACAGGATTTTGACCTGGTGATTCTCGATATGAATTACAACGGACTCGTGAACACCGGCAATGAGGGCATTTTTTGGCTCAATAAAATCAAATCCTGGAAACCAGCTACAGATGTGATGCTCATTACGGCTTATGGCGATATAGACCTTGCTATTCGCTCGCTTAAAGAAGGTGCTTCTGACTTTTTAGTAAAGCCCTGGAAGAACGAAAAACTGCTTGAGTCCATGGCCGAAATCCTGGCCAAAAAGAAAAAACCCGGAAGTCAACGAATCAAACTGGAATCTGATACTCAGATCATAGGCGATAGCGAACCCATGCAGGAGGTGTTTGTAAAGCTTAAAAAAGTAGCGCCAACCGATGCCAATGTGTTGATTTTAGGCGAAAACGGAACCGGAAAAGATCTTATCGCCCGCTCCATTCACGAAAATTCACTGCGTAAAAACAAGCCTTTTGTAAAAGTGGATGTAGGAGCGCTTACCGAAAGTCTTTTTGAAAGCGAATTATTTGGTTACAAAAAAGGGGCTTTTACCGATGCCCGTGAAGACCGCAAAGGTCGTTTTGAAGCCGCACATGGCGGCACCCTTTTTCTGGATGAAATTGGAAACATCAGCCTGCGGCAGCAAGCCAGACTGCTCACGGTTTTGCAGAATCGCCAGGTAACTCCGCTGGGGTCAAACGAGCCGGTACACATTGACATCAGGCTCATTTGTGCGACCAATATTAGCCTTACCGATCTGGCTGATGAAAGTAAGTTTCGCAAGGATTTGATCTACCGCATCAACACCGTAGACCTGATGATCCCGCCCCTGCGTGATCGCGGTACAGACCTGAGTCTTTTGGCTCAGTATTTTGTAAAAAGCTATGCCGAAAAGTATGGCAAAGCAAGCTTCAGTCTTGATCCCGGTTTTATTAAAAAACTAAAAGAACACGCTTTTCCCGGCAACGTTCGCGAACTGCAATACGCTTTGGAACGCGCCGTGATTATGGCCGAAGGTTCTGTCTTAAGTGCTGAAGATTTAGCCTTTTCGCCCATAGAGCAACAACCGGAAACCGAACTCAAACTCAAAACCACCAATCTGGATGCTGTGGAGAAAAACACCATCCTCAACGTGATTGAGAAAAATAAGGGTAATATTTCTAAATCGGCCAAAGAACTGGGTATCACGCGTACCGCGCTCTACCGCAGACTCAACAAGTATGATCTATAAAAGCTACATCGCTGCCTTATTGCTGTGGGTATTGCTTTTACTGGCGGGACTTACGGGACTGGCCTGGGGTATTGTAAATGCCAACATCTATTTTATTTTGGGAGGAGGGGGCTTCACCTTATTTGTACTGTTTAACCTCTACCGGTATTTGACCAGGCGTTTTGTTGCCATGGATGATTTTTTTGAAGCGGTAAAATACCGGGATTTTTCACGCTGGTTTTCTGAAAAACACGGCCCGCAGGACATTCGGCGGTTGCATCAAGGCTTTAATAATGTCAATAAGACGATCAAGAACATCAACAACGAGCGGCAGGCGCAGTTCGTATACTTACAGAAGATACTCGAGATGGTAGATGTGGGCATCATCGCCTATAATCTGGATAGCGGCGAGGTACTATGGGCAAACGAGTCGCTGCTCAACACGCTTGATCTACCCAACTTTAAAAACATTGGTTTTGTAGAAAAACGCAGGCCTCAGCTGTATGATGAACTTTTTGACACCTACCGTAACGAGGCGGTTTCAACAGAAATCACCCTGCGCCACGAAAACTTAAAAGTCCTTATTTCAGAAACGGTTTTTCAGGTGGAGGAAGATGCGTTTAAACTTGTGGTGCTTCAGAATATTGAGAATACGCTCAACCAAACGGAATCAGATGCCTGGAAAAAACTCCTGAGTGTGATGACCCATGAGATTATGAACAGCATTGCACCCATTTCGTCGCTGGCCGAAACTCTACAAAACCACATTCAAAATAACCAGCAAAATGCCGAATTACACCCGCTGGAATTGGATGATCTTAATGCAGGCATCAGCAGTATACAAAAACGCAGCGAAGGCCTGATGAAATTTGCCAAGACCTACCGCAGCCTCAGCAAAGTCACGCACCTCAATCTGGAAACCGTAAAAGTGGGCGAACTCTTTAAAAGCATCAGCGATTTGATGCAGCCCTCACTTGCAGACAAAAACGTTTCGCTACATTTTAAGACTGAAAATCCTGAAATGCTTTTTGAGATTGACAGTTACCTTATTGAACAGGTATTGATCAACCTGATCCTAAATGCGATTGACGCAACCCAACAGGTTAAAAATGCCAAAATCGTCGTTACGGCTTCTCAAAACAGTAAGGGCAAGGTGCAAATCAAAGTAAGAGACAATGGTAGTGGTATCCCGGAAGAAATCAGGGAAAGTATTTTTATTCCCTTTTTCAGCACTAAGAAAACCGGGAGTGGCATTGGGCTTAGCCTAAGCAAGCAAATTATGACCCTGCATAAAGGTAAAATTCAGCTGCAGAGTGATGCCGATAATGGTACCGAGTTTACACTTCAGTTTTAGCCAACAACAGATTCAGCTGTTAGCTTTTGCCCTATTCTATTTTTCGTTGTCGTTTTTGGCGACCTTATTCTCTTCGACCAGTTTATCATCTTTCCAAATACCACTGGCGATAACCTCGCCTTCTTTACCATAAAAGACACCTTCTCCGTTGCGCAGGTCCTCCTGCCATTCACCGGTAAACTTTTCGCCATTTGGCCAGTAATAGGTACCCGTTCCGGTGCGCATATCGTTAACATAATCCCCTTCGTAATGCTCCCCATCTATCCAGTAAAATTTACCATTCCCGTGACGCATCCCATTTTTCCATTCTCCTTCATAGCGGCTACCGGTATCCAGAATGGCAATTCCAAAACCGTTTGCCTTTTTGCTTTTTACCTCACCTACATAATGCAGCCGGTTTCCTTTCTTACTCTTAAAAGTCAAATATTCACCAAAGACTTTCTGCTGCATTTGCATTCTGATATTCTTAAGCTCCAGCTGGGCTTTAGTCAACGCAAAACTCAGAGAATCCACATCCTGTAAATCAAAATCAGAATTTTTCGCATCAGTTGTATCTGAGCTATTCTCTTGTGCTGTCTTGTTGTTCCTGTAGCGCAATTGATTATCCATTTTTAGGATTTTAGTAGAAATCCTGCGGCGTAATTCCCTTTCAAGCCCCACGCTTTCGGGTAAACTATCGTATGCACTTTGAGCTTCTTCATAGGACCCTGACAGAAGCAATGAATCTGCACGGGCAATTGCGTTGCGCTGCTCTACAGACATTCCCAGAGCATCTCCCTGCTCTTGTGCGCCAGCATTTTCTTTAAGGCTCTGATTTTCTATAAAAAAATACAAAGCCACTGCAGTGGCGATGCTCGCGAGTATATAGGGTAAAATCTTTTTCATAAGTTCATAAACTTTTCGGTATAACAAACCGGTTATATTAACCGTTCAGCTCCAATACCCATAAATTTTCGTTTCTAATCCCTAAAATGAACTGAAGGCAATTTATTTTTAACCTTGCGTAAATCTGGTGAAAAATACACGTGCATCCTAAAGGTATAATTCTGATTATAAACAGAACCATCATCCAGCGTTTGACCAAAACTGTACATAAATCCGGCAGCAACGGTTAGTCTGGGAGTTAATATGTAACCCAGGGTTGTATTCAATCGCACATCTTCTACAGGACTATCAATAACCTGTTTGCCACTCTGTAAAATCAATTCTGATTCCGGAGCAAGGTAAAATGCTCCCGGTTGAAGGGCGGGTTTATTTAATGGTATTTTGAGTCTGAACATATAGCGATAGCGATTCCTGAAAATAAATTCATCCTCCACTCCAAAACTCTTTGACCATCTGTGCTCAATACGTATCCTGTGATATGCCATAGCACTATAGACCGGCATCGCAAACTGGTATTGGTGCCATATTCTGTATTCGGGCAATAAATTTGGACCCTCGCTGTCCGGGTCTGTATTGAAATTGAGTCGCAATACACCGCCCAGAGCAAAATTGGTCTTTTTATCATAAATATACCCGATGGCGTGCCTGTTATAAATCTGCGCAATCTGGCCCACGTAGGGTGTAGTGCTTGTTTCTTCAAATCGAAGATGCGTCTGCGCGATCCAGAACAAACGTTTTGAGATGCGAATATTTCCGTAGGTATTAAACCAGAATTTTCGCTTGACGTCCTTAAATTTTGAATACCGCTCTTCTACCTCGGCTTCTGCACCCTGTTCATCCTGGCTCAAGACAGGATTAACACAGCTCAGAGCTAGCAACACTAAAACGGGTGATATTATTTTTTGTGAAAGCATAGACGGTCTTTATTGGGTAATGCCCAAAAGCTGAAGAACTTCTCTGGGATCATCTTCTCGTTTTAACTTCCGCTCCAGGCGGCCGGTATCTTCATTACGCAATTGGTACAAGCGGTCCTGCACAGCTCTGTAAGTTGTCATCCAGTCTTGAATCCCGGAGCAGGGTAAACCCTCTTGCACTTGCTGCAGCAGGTAAGGAAGTACCTGCTCCTCATAAGCATTAATAATCCGTTTTTTTACCTGTTCATCCATTATGGTGGCGGTAAATATCACATATACCTCTTCGGTATATTCTTCTTTAAGCTTTTGCTGCTGATCTGGTATTTGAATCAAAAGATCCACCAACTCTCGCTTTTGGGTAAAGCAGGCTTTTAGTTCCCGGGCTTTTCTAGCTTTAGTTTCTACACTGTCCTGAGCCGCAAGGGCATATTGCTGCAATTGCTGATCTGTATTTTCTTTTAGGGCAAGTAAAGTCTTTTTAAGATCATCGCGCTGATTTGTCGCGATAGAATCAATATGGGTTTTAAGTTGCGTGGCCTGAGTAACTAACTCCTCTTCTGTAGTATTGAAGTCATTTTGGGGCTTTGAAGTACCTGTAGAGAGTCCTAAGTTATCCTGAATTTCGGAGAGAACAGTTTCCACAAAAGAAGCCATTTTCTCTACCTCCTGCAGATTGTCTGTTGCTCTTGAATAAGTTAAGTCTGTTTGTATTGGGTAAGGTATTTCACGTCCGGAGGTGTCCTTACTCACAACTACTCTGGGAGGTAATCCCGAAGGCCACAGACCTTTGATCAGGACATCGCGCTCAATATATTTAACAACTTTATCCTCTCTATACTTCAGCAGTTTTCCAAGTTTATTCAGATACTTATGCTGTATATCTTCTGCAGCATTATAATACAAAGCAACTTGCTGATCTGTGAGTTTTTTTAATATGAGACGGGTATCAGTGAGCACCGTATTGGTTATAGACTGGGCCTTTTGATAGTGCTCTGCGATGGCATCCAAATTCTTTTCCTCATCACGTGACAGGTCGTACCGGGGTACCTGCACTTTCATGTTTGCCAATTTGACTGCTGCGTCAAGGCCAGCCATGGTATGTTCTACCTGATGTTGATGTGCGGCATTCTCCTTAAGTAAACTGCTTAATCCATGATCAAATACGTGTGTGGTATCGCGATCTTGCAAGGCAAACTCCATTATGGTCAGGTAATTTTCATCCAGATTAATAAGCTCAACATTTTCAACCCCATCCAAATCAAAAGATATCTCTTTATTGACACTGTCATTGACGCGTATGCGAACTTCTTTCAGAACCGCATTATCGAACACCCAATTTTCAAGCTCATCGATGCCATCTTTAGTAAACAGCGTCCACGTGTCATGTGCATGACCATTGCGCAGCAACCTGCCCGCAAGTAAATTTTCAGCAGTCTCTACCGTAAAAGATAACTGAGGGATTCCCTGCTGATAAGTGATCTCACTTTTAAACTGATTAGCAGCCAACTTCGAACCTTTAATGCTATCTACTTCAATAGTCCAGGTACTATCTGGCACTCCCTCCTTGTAATTTCCTTTTATGCTTTTTTTTACTCCATCAAGTTTGGTTATATAGGAAAAATCAACAAACTCTTTCTCCTCTTGCGGAATGTAATTCCCTCGGGTATATTCCCATAGACCTACCGGAATATTATTTATGAATTCACCCATTATTTTAATGGGATCCAGATTTTCTTGAGAGATATGCTGAAACGAAAAGGGGCCGTTTTTTAATGTGTCACCTTCTTTAAGGATATAGGTGTAAGTAGCTGTGCCTGAAAAATCATCGACATCATAATTACCATCGTAGGTCTGCTGGGCAAAACCCAATTTAATCAAGAGTACAAGGAAGCAGGCACACCAAAACCGCTTTGTTTTGAGAATAAAAAAAGGTAAACGGAATGACCCAGATTTTGATAGTAATTTCTCCAAAACAGCTTTTAGTTGGTAAAACTATAACTTTAACACCTGTTTTGTCTAAATATTGAGTTCAATTCAGCTTTTTTCTAAGAAAACGTTTGAGTCAAGACTTGTAAGTAGGATTGGTTTTAAACAGCCCTCAGCTATGAATTTTGATCGCATCTAGCCTGTAAAAATAGTTTCTTTTAGTGACTCGTTCTTTAAAGGGAAAATAGCTATCCTTCCCGGCTGAGATAATCAAAATGACGTTCAATAATAACCTCCTTTTCCGCTTCCAGATATTCCACAAAAGCCTTAGCTACGGGTGACAGGTTTTTGGCCTGTAACCAAATCAGATTCCAAAAGGTATTGATGGGCAGACCGTTCACAGGAACGATCTTTATTTTTTGACTTTTGAGTTCGTTTCGCAGGCCTATTACAGGCATGATAGAGCATCCCAATCCTGCGAGTACAGCCTGTTTAACGGCCTCATTTGAGGTCAACTCCATTTTTTTGGTGATGCTGAATTTACGCTGGGCAATAAAATTCTCCATTGCATTACGTGTGGCCGATCCCGGCTCACGATAAATAAGTGGCATTTTCTCAAAAAGCACTTCGTCAGATTCCCCGTCGGCAATGTCAAAATCACTGCTGGATACATAATACAGGCTATTAGGCATAAGCGATATGGTATTGACTTTTAGTTTTTCGGGCAAAACCGAAACCAACGCAAAATCTACAGCATTACGCTCCAGACTTTCTACTACCAAAGACTTATTGGTCACATCCATCACCAGATCGACCCCGGGATGTTTTCGCATAAATCCAGACAAAAAATAGGGCATTACATATTTACCGGTTGAAGCAATTGAAATGGTCAATCGGCCCGAAATTTCACCCTGAAATGCCCGCGTTTTATAATTAATCGCCTCTACTTCTGTTAAAATTTTCGAAACGGTCCGTGCGATTTCCATCCCAAAATCGGTGATGTAAAGCTGCCTGCCTACCACCTCTGTCAGGGGAATGGGAAACTGGTCCTGAAAGTTTTTAAGTTGAATAGAAACAGCGGGTTGCGTGAGATGCAGCTCCTCTGATGCCTTGGTAATACTTTTCAATTCGGCGATTTTTTGAAAAATCTGAAGTTGATGTAAAGTATAGTTCATAAAATATTTTAATGTATTTGATAACAAATATAAATAAAAACTAATGCTTTAAATATTTAAACTTTGCACCCGAACTCAAAATAAAACTTTTAAATCTCAAGTATGAAAACTGAACAAAACACGGCTACAACCCCTAAAACAGAGACGCTTCAGCTTATTGACGGCGAATTCACAGCAGCAGAAGCTTCAACTGTAATTCTTAATCTGCTTGATGAAAAAATCAATTTCCACAAAATCAGAAAATTACAAATCTGGGAAAAAGATCATACGATGGACAGTGAGAAAATTAACGCCAGAATTGAAGCGCTGGAAGCCGAAAAAGCCAGAGCACAAAAATTATTGAACCAGTATGCACAGGACGAAACCCGCCTCAAAGTTGATGGAAGTATAAAAATCACCGCGCTGTAATTTTTTATTCCTAAAACAACTTTGATGAAGTTTCTACACATTTTACAAGCCGGATTTATGATACTGCTCCTGCTGATTGCAGCTTTTGCAGATCAAATCGTCAAGAATCCGATTATCTCTGAAAAATTGACTCTGGGCACAGGTATCATCTTAATGCTCGTCCTGATCAAATTTCAAAACCCGAATTACTCAAACCAGAAAACCTCCCAAAAACCCTTCAATTGGTAGACATGAGCACGCAAAACACAACGTATTCCCTTAAATTAAACTCAGGTTCTGCAACCGGTAAAACCAATGCTTCAGCTCGTGTGGTTAGCCTGTTACTTTGGTTGCTTTTTGCTGCCAATCTCACAGGTCTGATTGTGATGGCCAACAGTAGTTTATATATTCAGGCCGGGGACTGGATTACGTTTAATCACTTTAGCCTTTTGATCTGGACTACGGTTACCTTTTTTGGGGCTGTGGTAAGCACATACGCTGCCAACTACCTTAAAGGCTTTAGATACCACAGCCGCTTTATGGGACTTACATTAACCTTTACTGCGACCGTAATGCTTCTGGTAGTAGCCAATCATCTGACGCTTCTTGTAATCAGCTGGCTGCTTATGGGGGTTTTAATGTCGCGATTAATCGGTATTGACAAAGACTGGGCAGAAGCCCGTGCAGCCTCGCGCTTTACCCTGAGTTATTTTCTTACCGGAAGTTTGTTTCTGGGAGTTGCCGTTATTGGGCTTGCCCTGTACACGGGGCAGCAAACCCTGAGTGGACTTTCGATTGCTGTGGCCAGCGCACCTAAATACGTTACCCTGCCCGCAGCACTATTGATTATTCTGGCAGCGCTGGTACAATCTGCGATTTACCCTTTTCACCGCTGGCTGATGAGTGCGATGACCGCACCTACTCCGGCTTCGGCCCTGATGCACGCCGGTTTTGTAAACGGTTCGGGAATTTTACTCACGCTTTTTGCCACAGTACTTTTCGCTTCAAATACCTTAACCCTGTTATTTATAATAGGTGGTCTTACCGCGATTATTGCTCAGTTTGCCAAGTTGCTTCAGGTGCACGTCAAACAAAAACTGGCCTGCTCTACGATTGCCCAAATGGGCTTTATGATTATGCAGTGCGGACTCGGTTTTTTCAATGCGGCTATCGCACACCTAATCCTGCACGGCTTTTATAAGGCATACCTCTTTCTTTCTTCGGGAGAAGAAATTGCACAAAGCAAACCCGAAAAGGCACCGCATCTGCACATCAAGCCGCTACAGGCTGTTGTGGTCCTGATTTACGGAATTCTGGGAGCGATGCTCTTTGCCATCCTTACCGGTAAAGGTCTTAATCTGAATAGCAGTGTGTTCTTAACGCTCATCGTCGCCATCACGGTAGGCCAGGCGACCTACAACATCGTAAAGGAACAAAGCCTGAGCACCCTGCAAAAAACGGTTTTGCCTCCGGTATTATTTTTCCTTGGGATTGGCGCCTACGCACTCATTTACAACGGCATCACCTTCCTGATGCGCGATCTGCCAAAACCCGAGCAGGCATTACCCCTGTCCTGGCCTCAGATCATTTTTGGTATCATTTTCCTGATTGGCTTTTTTGCGATGAAACTGGGACTGTACCACAGGCTGCCATGGTTGTATGTCAAGTTGCTCAACCTGACGCAACCCCATAAAAAAACTGTTTTGCTTTCAAAATCTAAATAATTATGAATCAACAACTGGCTCAACATATCAATAACGCATCCCACGCTGTAGGCAATACCTGGCCGCTTTACACTTTTGTAGCTTCAAACCCGCTTACTGGGTACGAAAACAAAAGTTTTAAGGAAGCCGGCCGTTTAGCCGAAGAATACCGGTCTGCACGGGCATTACCTAATGCTAAAGCATTTCGCAGGGCCTGGGAACATGGAGCAATTGATGCTGCAATTTTAAAAAGCCTTTTAAGAAAAGAAGGATTTAAAAAACCTGCGGACTATTATCTCGATTATTTAGAAAGCCAAAAACTGCAACCCGAAGCAAACACCTATCAGGAACTGGACCGCGTTATGGTTAAATGGCTTGCCGCCTTTCTGGATGAAGGCCTGGCAGAGTGGACTATGCCGTTTAAAACCGAAGGTTTCTATGCCGCATGGAGGCATCTGGTAATTTACGACACCGAAATTGGAAGAATACCTCTTAAAGAAGTGCCGAAAACTCCCTGGGAAGCCTTAGAAAACTTACTTCTTGGATACACTTCCGAAGAACAGGAGGAGATTTTTACCCGTCATTTATCTGCCTTACCGGGATGGACAGGCTATATCAAGCAACGTGCGGCAGCAGCTACAGACTGGCAACAGGAATTCCCCATAAATCTGGAGGAGTATCTGGCTGCACGTCTTTGGACCTGCGACCGCCACAACCTTCCGTTTTTGCTTGAGAAAGCAGAAAACAATGCAGAAGACACCGCGCAGCAACTGCAATACCTGTGGCTTAAAGCCTGGGAGCAGAGCTGGCAAAAAAATCTGGTAAGCAACCTTAAAGAAAGTAGTATTTCCGCAAAGCGGAAGGATGAACAGGAGCGCCCTGATGCCCAACTGGTATTTTGTATAGATACCCGTTCAGAGGCCATTCGTCGCAATATTGAAGCACAGGGCAATTATGAGACCTTTGGTTACGCCGGATTCTTTGGTATCGCGATGGATTATGAAAGCACCCGCGATGGTATCACGCGCAAAGCTTGTCCGCCTATCGTGGAGTCAGCATATACCGTTACCGAAAAACCTCGGGAAGAACACCATTCAGCCTTTAAAAAATACGAACAGAAAAACCGTCTGAGAATTTTTAAAGAATATGCTTTTAAGCGTATGAAAAATATGCTGCCGTCTGCCTTTGGTTTTGTAGAAGGTTCCGGTTTATTCTACGGAATTGCCTTACTGGGCCGTACCCTGTTTCCTGCAAGTATTTATAAAAGCAGGAAGCGAAATGCACATGATATGGAATCCTGCTGCGAACCCGAAATGCATAAAAATGCACACGGAGATGAGGCCATTCTAAACATCAGCCTTGCTGAAAAAACAACCATCGTAAAAAATGCCTTTGATCTTATGGGTTGGACGACTTTTGCACCTGTGGTTGTTTTTGCCGGTCACGGAAGCCACTCAGCCAACAATCCGTTTAGCTCAAGCCTTGATTGTGGGGCCTGCGCGGCAAGCCCGGGGAGACATAATGCGCGCATGCTGGCCTTGCTGGCCAACCTGCCTGAGGTCAAACAGCAATTGAAAAAGGAGTACGGGATTACAATTCCACAGGACACTTTGTTTGTAGGTGCAGAGCACAACACAACTACAAACGCGATTGAATTGTTTGACAGCGGCTTTAGTCAGGAAGATCAGGCACGCTTAAAGCCTCTAAAAGCAAGTCTGAAAAAAGCACAACAAAATGCAAATGCCGAAAGCTTTCAATCTTCCGGTAATACACAGATTAAAGTGCTCAGAAAAGCCTATAACTGGAGTGAAACCCGCCCGGAATGGGGCTTGTCTAAAAATGCCGGCTTTGTTATTGGGCCGCGTACTTTAACCCAAAATATAGATCTTGACGGGCAGTGCTTCCTGCATTCCTACAACTGGAAAAACGATACAGAAGGCAAAGCGCTTGAAGCTATTATGAAAGGCCCAATGACCGTAACCCAATGGATCAACAACCACTATTATTTCTCGGCTGTTGATAATGAGCAGTATGGTGGCGGTTCTAAAATCACACACAACATCACGGGTAAATTTGGAGTCGTGCAAGGTAATGGTGGTGATTTAAAAGTAGGCTTACCCCTGCAATCACTCTTTACCACAGATGACGAGTTGTACCACCTACCGCTTCGCCTTTCGGTATTGATACAGGCACCGGTAGCACACGTGTCGCAAATCCTGATCGATAACCCGCAGATTAAGAATCTGCTCGACAATAAATGGATTCACCTATTGGTAATGGATCCGCAGGAAAATGATGAAGTATTCCGCTATGCGAAAGGAATAAACTGGCATGCTGCTGAAACAGATTTTTCGGCAAGCACGTCTAAATCAGCAGAAGCTATACCGGCCTAAACCAGATTCTATCATAATAAAACAGGTGCGCATCATTTACAAATGCGCACCCGTTTTATTATGGGACTATCTCAAGCGCTTTCAGAATACGCTGAAAAATTTCCGTGTTTTCATAAGCTCCCCTAAACTTTTGAGCCTGGGGACCGTATGCAAAAACGGGTACCATAATTCCGGTATGATTGGTAGTAAGAAATTCGCCGTGCAATTCGCCGGTTTTGAGATCTCCGCTAATGATTCCAAAACCTGAAGTCTCGTGATCTGCAGTTATAACCACAAGGGTATTCTTGGTCTTATCGGCAAACCGGAGAACCCTGGCAATAGTCTCATCAAAATCAAGCATCTCCTGTACAATACCGGCAGTGTTGTTAGCGTGTCCGTTGCTGTCAATCTGTGACGCTTCGATCATCATAAAAAAGGGCTCCCGGTCTTTTTCAAGAATTTCGAGAGACTGCTTAACACTTTGAGCGAGAAGATCTCCCCGCCCCTGAGCGATAGAAGGCACTTTGTTTTCGCCTATATAGATGGCGGTTTTACCATTCAAATCGACAAAATCATCTAGTTGCAAGACCTTAAAGATATCAGGCACCAAAGCAGCTTTTGAGCGGCCTCCCGCAATAAAAAAGTCGATACCGCTTGTTGCCAGATCTGACAAAATCCCCTCGGTATCATCGCGTTCCTTACGATGTGCATAAAACGAAGCCGGTGTGGCGCCGTCAATCGCATCGGTGGTGATAAGGCCATTAGTAAAACCCCGGGCACTCAGGATTTCGGTTATATTTTTTAGCTTCTCATCATTTTGATTTACGCCTATGGCACGATTGTGCGTTTTGGTCCCGGTTGCCATCGCCGTAGCCCCGGCAGCAGAATCGGTTACCAAATCATCCGTTGAAGCTGTTTTAGAGAAACCTATATCCTGCAACTGCGTTAGCGTTAAATTTCCTCTATTAGCAATTTGCGCCGAAGTAATCTGCGCCAGCCCGTTACCATCACCTATCATCAAAATTACATTCACGGGTTTATCCTCGTAGTCAAATGAAAACTCAGGCGTATACACCTCAACCTTCTTTGTATTTACATAGGTGTTTTGTTCTAAGGTTTTAAGATAAGAAACCGCCTGTGCAGGCACATCACTGTTTATATACGCCACGCTGAGATTTGCAAATCGGGTCCAGGTAATTTTAGTATCGGGACTTCCCCAAAACCGAAAGGGTTTATCAACCGCCTGAGCTTTTGCAATAGCTTCTTTAACTTTTTTCAGCTCGGGGGCGACCATATTGCCAAAGCCATTCCATACGGAATAGTTTTTAAAATCAACGCTGATTAATCCCACACGACTTAGATCAATCGTATCCAGATCGTCAAGTTCCTGATGATCAAATTCTATAAAATCAGGATAGTTTTTATAGGCTGAAGCTTTAGGCCGGTTACCTGATATAACCCATTTTAAATTTTCAGACTGTGTAAGAACCGGATAGTCCTGAAGCTCTTGTACCAAAGCCTCCAGGGTTGATTCTGCATCTGATTTGATATCGATAAGCAACTGAAGCTTTCGCAAATCACCGGTGCGGGCCAGCCCGGCTAAAGGCTGCAAATAGAGACGCTCGAGAGTATTTTCGGGAAGGATTTCAGCTTCGCTGTGTGTTACGTAAAGTATATTGTTCTTTAAAAACACATCTGCTTCGATGCTTGCCGCGCCGCCAACATAAGCTCCCCAAAACGGGAACTCCTGTGCATAATCGTTATGCGAATGCACCTGATATGTACTGGGTTGCTGAGCAAATATTGCATTGCTACAGACTACAATAGCCAGCAGGACCAGAGTTTTTAATGCCTTACTAATTTTCATGAATCGCTTTTAAGATTTTATGGTAAATCTGGGCATTTTGATAGATGCCTTTAAAATTTTCGGCTCCCTTACCTTTCGCAAAAACAGGGATGAGTTCGCCACTGTGCTGATCGGTAATAAAATATACCGCGACTTTTTCGGGTACTTCGGTTTTTTTGCCGGTTTCAGCATCCAGTTTATAGTACTTGCCAATACTTGCCCCGCCAGTTTCGTGGTCTGCGGTTACCACAAGCAAGGTATTGGGATGGCTTTCTACATAATCGAGTACTGCTCCCAGAGTTTTATCAAAATCGGCTACCTCACTGATCATCATTTCGGGGTTCATATCGTGCCCGCCCCAATCTATATACGATCCTTCGATCATCAGGAAAAAAGGTTTTTCGGCTTTGCCAAAATAATCAAGCGCCTCAAGACTGGCTTCTTTTAAGAAATCGCCACGCCCGTCTATTTTTGACGGAAGCCCTTCGTCTTCAATGATAAACGCGTTACGCATTCCGGCTTTTGAACTGCCCAATTTAAGCGTATCCAGGGTGTAGTTATGCTCCAGCAAGATGTTAAAAAGATTCTTCCCGTCACTGCGGTTACTGAAGAATTTACGGCCACCGCCTGCTAAGAAATCAACATCTGCAGTTATCAGTTGCTCTGCGATTTCTTCGTGCATATCCCGGTCTTTAACGTGGGCATAAAACGACGCCGGAGTAGCATGTGTAATTGAGGTAAGCGAGATCAATCCGGTTTGATAGCCTTCATTTTTCAACTTCTCTAAAATCGTTTCCTGTGGAATTGTGTCTTTAGAAACCCCAATCGCCCGTTTGTAGGTTTTTTGCCCTGTGGAAAAAGCTGTTGCCCCGGCAGCCGAGTCGGTAATTAAATGACTGGTAGAATAGGATTTGTGCAGGCCTATTTCTTCAAAACGCTCAAAATTTGGAGTCTCCTCACCAAAGTAAAAGGCGCTGGACACCTGCGGAATACCCATCCCGTCCCCAATCATCAGGATGACATTTAAAGGTTTTTCGGGTTTTGCTTCCTGAGCTTTAATCCTTAAAATACAAGTGTTTACCAGTAGTACGCTAAGCAAAACAAGGCTTTTCTTCATTACAATCATCATTCGGTATTTTTAAAAATTTGAAACGGCAGAACCTGCGCCCCACCGTTTTCAAAAATAATGTACTACATATTAATATCCGTCATTTTGCTCCAGATATCCCGGGGTATTGGATGCTCCGTCTATAGCCGTCTGCGGAATCGGGAACAGTCGGTGTTTTACGTCGGCATCCGTTTTTGAAGTCCAGGTGTCTTCATATTTACCAAAACGAATCTGATCTGTACGCCTTGACATTTCCCAGTAAAATTCAAAACCGCGTTCTCTAAAAAGCGTTTCCAGCGTGATAGCCGTCCAGGGCTTAGGTGTTTGATCGGGTCTTGCCGTGCGTGAAGTACGTACTGTATTTACATCAGCTAGGGCACCGCCATTGTCGCCTTTACGCAGTTTAGCTTCGGCACGCATCAAATACACATCGGCAAGTCGTAATAAAATGAGGTCAACATCACTGTAGTTATTTCCGTTAGGTGAAGTCTTTGAAAACTGCCATTTCGCAAAGCGGTAACCACCGGCATAACTGTTTGTGTTCTGAATGCTGATGTCTAGCGTATGATCAACATAATATACGATGTCTTCAATATCTGAACCGTTCTCCCGCGCTTCAGCTAACGGATAAATGCGGTATTTGGTTTCGCCTGAACCGTCTGAACCGGTCATAAAGTCGCCCGATCTGAACTTTTCTTTACGGGGTGCCCACATCGTACCCCTAATGATACCGCGGTCAATTTCAAAATCGGCACCCGCAAGGAAATAATGATCCTTATCGGTTTTTAAGCCCAAGGTATCTCTGAAATACGGCGTAAGACCTGAGATATCTTCAAGTTCTGCTGGAACCTGTGCATTTTTCTGGTAAAAACGGGCATCAGCCTCGGCAGGGTCAACCGAACCGTAGGCATCTACCCAGGTTTGGTAAAAGTCGGGCGTGGCAGCGGGGCCATCGGTACCATCCATACTCAGGTATTTATCTCCCGGTCTGGGAAACAGGGAGCCAGACATAGACCAGTAGGCCCAGCGGTTGTGGTCGTTATTTAAAACGCCACGCAGATCAAGAGCAAAGATAAGCTCGGCATTGTCGTGATTTTCATCATTAAACAGATCAAAATATTCTGGAGACAAGGCAAAGTTGCCGGAATTGATCACCATATTGGTATAGGTAATCACGTTGTTTAAATCTTCATCGGTAAAATTTGGTGTTCCGTAAGGATCGCGATATACGGCAGCATTGAGATACAATTTTGCCAGAAAACCATGCACGGCAGCCTGAGACATCCTGCCTGGAGCTTTATCGGTATTGATGTGTTCTAAAGACGCTAAAAATTCAGCTTCGATATAATCAACCGCTTCAGCACCACGAAGGACCGCCGAAGTTTCTGAAGTAGCTTCTTTTTTAAAAGCCAGTCCCCAACTGTCTAAAAACAGCATATTCTCATAGGCCCGCAAAGCACGCATTTCGGCAAGTGCCTGGATGGCCTCAGCATCTCCGGTTTCAGCCAGGGGCTGTAAAACGTCTATAGCCGCAACGGTTCTAAATAAGGCTGTCGTTAGGTAGCTCCACGAACCGCTTACCAGATCATTTCCTGATGAAATGAGGTGGCGGTGTGTGGTGGTGTAGGTATCGTTATCTGCCCATTGCGTACCACCCAGACCGGTGCGGGGTGGCAGGATTGCCTCATCTGAAGCGATTTCCTGTAGTCCAAAATACCGGGTGTGTCTGAAGGTTTGAGGCAAAATGCCGTAAGCCGCAGAGAGCGAACCGGTAATGGGTTCGGTAAGACCGTCTGTACCGGTTAGGGATTCGTCAATGATTTCTTCTTCAAGATCGGTGCAATTCCATAGCAATAAAGCGCTAAGACCAACAAAAAGGGTTTTTATATTGAGATTCATAACTATTCAGTTTAAAAAATTAGAAGGAAACATTTAGCCCAAATACAAATGTGCGTGCTCTGGGGTAGGTGAAGTAATCAATACCAAAAGACTTGGCATCAGAAGACGAACCGGTGTTGATCTCGGGGTCAAAGCCGGTATAGTCTGTAAGTACAAACAGGTTTTGCCCGGTCACCGAAAGGCGTAGATTTTGAAACCAATTTTCAAGACCTAAAACCTCAGGCTGTAGGTTGTATGCCAGCGTGGCGTTGTTTAGTCTCAGGAAACTCCCATCTTCCAGATAGCGTGTGGATACGGTATTGGAATTACTGGGATCTTCGTTAGGGAATTCTATAGCCTGGTTTGTGGTGTTCAACGAATTTGAAATTTGAGTTTTGTTGAACAGGTTCATACGGGTGTGGTTATACACTTTATTCCCACTTACCCCGTTAAAGTTGAGTGCCAAATCAAAATTCTTATAGTTGAATTTGAAGTAAAACGCATAGATCAGATCTGGGATTGAACTTCCGGCGGAGATGCGGTCGCTGTCATCAATCTGACCATCATTATTTACATTTCTAAAAATGTTGAAGCCGTCTGCGTCAATACCCTGAAACTCGCGCATAAAGAAGTTACCTATTGGCTCGCCGTTGATATACCCGTTAATAGTAGCTCCCGTTTGTCCCGAACCACTGGCAGTTCCGGTAGTTACGATGGTAAAGGGTGAATCTTCAATCTTATTTTTGATGTACGAGAAGTTTCCGCCAATATTGAACGAAAAGTCGCGGCTGCGGTCGCTCTGGTAATCAAGAGCCACTTCAATACCGCTGTTTTTGATCTTCATTCCGGGAATATTTTGCCACTTATAACCCACCTCATCAATAGGATCCTGAGTTGAGAAGTACAGCAATACATCGGTAGTTTCTTTAGCAAAGTAATCTACAGAACCCGACAGGGCATAATCGAGGAAGCCAAAATCCAGACCAATATTGGTTTGTGCGGTTTCTTCCCAGCGCAGATCGGGGTTTGCGGTACGGGCAAAAACAAGACCGTAGTTGTAATCGTCGCGGTTAGTCACGCCTTCATTGAGCGGGTAGATATCATTATCTTCAAAACTTTCGCCATAACTCAAGCGGGTTTGTTTTGACGGAATTTCCTGATTCCCCGATTTACCCCAGCTGGCACGCAGTTTTAGATTGTTGAAACCGCTGTTGACCATAAAGTCTTCCTTGAAGATATTCCATCCCAGAGCCACAGAAGGGAAGGTTGCGTACCGGTTATTTGCTCCAAATTTGGTCGATCCGTCTGAACGCAGGGTCGCTGTCACCAAATATTTATCGGCATAATCGTAGTTGATTCTTCCGAAGAACGACTGCAGTTCATTTTTGGTCGCGTTTGAGTATTGGCTTTGCTCGCCCTTACCTTCGCCCAACTGATAGCGGGGCTCGATGCCGTTATCGGGGAAATCTTCAATGTAATACCCCTTAGCATGGATGAAGAATTTTTGATAGGAATGACCTGCCAAAAGACTCAGACCGTGATTACCAAACTCGCTGCTATAGTTTAAGGTATTTTCAACGAGTTGGTTTTGGTTTACGGTAAAAATCGAATTAACTGAACCCAAACGATAATCGGGATCTTCAGCATAAGGAATGAACTGTACATCCCGATCTGTTTTTGAATAATCGACACCCAGATTGAGCTTGTAAGTAAGTCCTTCTATAATTTCTAAAGAAGGTGAGATGTTTGCAATCATTCGGTTGTTGTTTGCAAAATCTCCATAAATTCGCTCAAAAATAAGCGGATTGAGACCGGTACCAAAAACCGTAGGCTCCCCATCGGTGTAGGCCGGTGTAGTGGGATTAAGACTAAGCATATTACTCACCGCATTGCCTATATCGGGACGGGTGTACTCGGTACGGGTAGCACTTAAGTTGATGTCTACCTTGAGGCGGTCGTTAAGGCCTTTTTGGGAAACATTAGCACGCGCCGAATAACGCTTTAGGCCACTGTTGTTTAAAATACCTTCCTGATCGTTAACACCTAAAGAGGTGAAATACGAAGTTTTGGCGGTACCACCGCTCATAGAAAAGTTGATATCGTTAGTGATCGCGGTTCGGGTTAGCTCATCCTGCCAGTCGGTATTTGCGCCGTTGTCATTAAGACTGCCGTCAATCTCCTGCACTACACGTCTAAATTCATCTGCGGAAAACACATCGATTTTATTGGCAAGTGTAGCTATAGCCGTACTCGCTGAAAAAGTCATCTGGGTGCGCCCTTCTTTACCTTTTTTGGTCGTAATCACCACCACCCCGTTTGCAGCACGCGAACCGTAAATTGCAGAAGCCGAGGCATCTTTAAGCACATTTATCGACTCAATATCCTGCGAATTGATGAAGTTAAGCGGGTTTGTAGGTACGCCGTTTGCTGAGTTGTCCAGTACAAAACCATCTATTACATAAAGCGGAGAAGTCCCACTGCGCAAGGTCCCGACCCCTCTTATAATGATATCCTGGCCTGCTCCGGGTTCTCCACTGGCGTTGGTTACATTAAGACCGGCCACTTTACCTTGCAAAAGGTTACCGGGGTTGGATACTACCCCCTGATTAAACTCCTCTGAAGTCACCGAACTTACCGCACCGGTAAGGTCTGAGCGCTTTTGAGTCCCGTAACCGATGATGACTACCTCATCCAGTTCTGAGGTATCTGCCGCAAGTTGAATGCTGTATTGCGTTTGCGCGCCTAGCGTTAGCGTCTGGGTTTGAAAACCCACATAAGAAATTTCTAAAACGGCGCCAACCTCTGCTTCAATGCTGAAATTTCCATCAAAATCTGTCGTCACCCCGCGGGTTGTTCCCTGTACTTTTACCGTAGCGCCGGGAAGCAACACCCCGTTATTATCGGTAACCGTACCGCTTATGGTCTGTTGTGTGGTTGCATAAACAGCAGTTTCTGCAGTTAGGGTAGACCTAAAAGTCGATTTCGCTTCAATTGTAGGAGATAAAAGTATACATGAAGCGATAACACCCATACTTTTAGACCGAATAGTCTTAATTTTAAAATTCATGTTTAAGTTATTGATTGGACAATGCTTAATAATTGAGTGCGCAGTTGTTGGTAGCAGCTGCGCTTTTTTGTGGATTTGTATTACTTATTTTTTGATTAAACCACCTCTTTCAGACCGCTAAATAATCACAATCATTTCAGAAGGAATTTACGTAAAAGTTACCGCTGCGTTAAACTTATCGCGTTGTGTAAATGCCCTACAGCACTAGGTTAACACGCTTCAATAGAATTATGTAGGACATATATAATATTTACTCTCAGGCGCTTAAACGATTTGCTGAATATTTCAGAAGCTCGTCGCTGCATTTTAAAACTGATGTTAAATAAAGTTGTTTTACACAGGCTAAAGGCTTTTGGTAACAATTTCTTAAAAAAGCAAAGTCAAATACGTGTATGTTTTATGTTTAAATAAATCGCAAAAGACTGAATTTCAATATTTAATAAATCGATTTCGTAAAGAATAGTTAGTAAGAGTTTGATCTGAAGAAATGACGAAGAGTGCCTTACTTTTTCAAAGCACTAGCTAACCTGTATAAATAAAAAGCCTCTCTTCAGACTGAAAAGAGGCTTATGAGGCATTTAAAAAATTAAAAAAGACTAGAGTGTATAATTCAGATGCAAACCCAAACGGAATCGCGCCTCTACCCCGCCGTCGTTTAAATTCTGCGTCACCGGAAGCATAAAATTAACTCCTGCGCTTATCTTTTTAATACTGACCTCAGTACCCAGACGACCAAAAAGAACAGAGCCCGCAGTCTTAGGTACCGATAAGCCAAAACTCTCATTCTCCTGATATACTTCACCCGAAAGTCCCACAAAAGGAATAATACGATCTACTTTTAAGGTATTGTATACTTTAGAAAGGTTCACTCCGTAGGTAAACTGATCCCCAAAATGGTATTCCTTTTTGTTTTCGGTTTTTAAGGTGTAGGTGCTCATAACGCCCAGACCCCAATTTTTATAGCCTACCGAATAATTGAGAGCTGCGATATAATCCCAACTGCCGGTTCCCACCTGAAAACTCGGGTTGACGCTGCCTTCATTATTGGCACGATCGTAAGCACCTACCGGTAGTTTAAGCCCCGCACCCACTTCCAGACTGTGTTTGTATTTGGTTTGCTGATTAGCATACATTCCGTCCATCTTCGGCTTTACAAGCGTATAAAACGCAAGTAGACTCACATCGCCAAGTCCTGATATGTTCTGAGTTTGACCATCTTCAAACTCCCGATTGTGAAACTGATATGGCACGAGAGCGGTAAGGCTTATTTTTTCAGTTAGTGGGAGTTTTGCCCACAGCTGCAGTGTATTGAAATGCTCATCAACCCAGGGCGAATTGTTGAAAATTCCGTCCCGGGACTTATAACTCTGATAGATGTAACGCAGGCCTACAAAATTTTCATTACCAACGGTACCGTATCCCATTCCGCCGCCGGTGCTTCCGCAACCGCAAAAGTCACAATCTTCGTAATCGTATTTATAAAACGGATTTTCAGGGTTTATGGGCTGACCCGGGTTTACTTCCGCTTGCGCACAATATCCCATGGTCAATACCAGGCTTATTATAATATAGATTTTCATAGGTTCTGTTTTAATATTCCGCGAAGCGCTTATCATTTAAATAGGCTTCATCAGTTAAGGTGTTTAAGAAGGCAATAAGTGCCTCCTGCTCTTCTGGACTGAGTGTGACACCCAATTTTCCGTTTTGTTTTAAAATGGGATCGAGCGTTTCAGAATCCTGAACGCCGGAGTTGTAAAAGTTGAGTACAGATTGCAGGCTTCCAAAGCGGCCGTCGTGCATATAAGGCGCGGTAACCGCAACATTGCGCAGGCTGGGCACTTTAAATTTATAGTTGTCTGCGGCACTGCCGCTCACTTCTGCCCGGCCGATATCGTTGATGCCGGGATACGGTGGGAGTCCGTTATTTCTAAAGGAATCATCGGTAAACAAATCGGTTTTATGGCAACTGGCGCATTTAGACTCAAAAAGAGCCAGACCCGTTTTTTCCTCTTCTGAAAAATCCCCGCCGGGTTCATTACGTACATACTTATCGTATTTGGAATTTGCCGAAATCATCATCACCATAAACTGCGAAAGGGCTTTCAGGAAATTTTCGGTGTTCACTTCAGCATTGTCAAAAGCCGAAGCAAAAAGCCGCTGATACTCGACGTCGCCCTGAAGCTTACCCAATACACCGGTCATGGTTTCGCCCATTTCCACTTCATTGGTAATGGGAATTATGGGAAACAAATCGAGATGCGAGGTAGCACCGTCCCAGGTAAATTGCTTTTGAAAAGCCATATTTTGAATGGCGGGCGCATTGCGCGTTCCTTCCAGATCATCAATCCCGTGGCTAAACTGATGCCCGTGGTGGGTAAAGGCAAAACGCTGCTCGTGGCAAAATCCGCAGGAAATAAATCCGTTAGCCGAAAGTTTTCCATCGTAAAACAGCTTTTTACCCAGCTCAAACCCATTTTTTGTCACGGGGTTTTTAGACAGGTCATAGGCAAGCTCCGGAAAGTTATCAGGTCGTACGACTTCCAGGTTTTCGTCAATGCGTATATATTCCTCGTTTTCCTGACTGCAAGCTATGCTCAGCATACCGAACAGCAGTAACGCAAGGTTTCGTAATAAAATCATTTTCATAGTAAACGTATGTGGGGCAAGCCATCGCTAAAATGGATTGCTGTTTTTAAATAAGACAGGTCCCGGGGTATTTGAATCCCCATTACTGAAAAAAAAGCAGGTACGGGTAAAATACCCGCACCTGACTTTCATCTTAATGATCCCCATGTTCACCGTTATGCACGTGATCTACGCGAAACATCCCGGTAGTATTGGTTGCGATTTGCGGACTTTTAACTTCGTCTACCATCACCACCGCCTTTTCTGAAAGTAAAATTTTGGTGTTGCCGTCAAGCACTTCGTTCGCATCAACCGCAAAATGCACCACCGGGCTCAGCGCATCACTTACCAGAGCTGCCGTAGGTAAGTTTACGCTTACTTCCTTGTAATTATCCAGACTGCTGCCGTGACTACCCATATGAATTTTAAAATCGGTAGCTGTGGCCACTTCCGGTGAAGTAAATGTCCCTTCAAAGTTTAGGAACTTGTACCCGGCTTGCCATGACCACATCATATTGGTCGCTTCGGCTACTTGCAAAAAATCGCCCTGACCTGCTGCGCCCTGCAGGTATTTTTCCTGATCTACACCCACACCAAAGCGCATGGACACATATTCCCCGGCAGGGATGTTTTTAAGCGTTACTTCGGTCATTTTCTCTTCTTCAGAGACTACGAAATAGCTATCATCTTTAGGATACACATATTCGTTTCCTTCGGCATCAATCAGTATAAAATTGCTGACGATGTAATTAAAACGATTAATCGTAAGGGTCTCGTTGTTGCCGTTAACATAGGTTGAAGTCCCTAAAAGCAGGTCATCGCCATTAAAACTGTTATCAAATTCGATAACAAGATCATTTTCGCCATCAAGGCTTTGAGCAGCATCGTCATCTGACGAGCAAGAGGCAAGAATAAGGCTAAGTATTAAAAATAGAAATTGGGTTTTCTGTAAAAATTTCATCTGTTTTGTTTTTAATTAAAATATGACATAGTCAAGCTAAGGTCTGTTGACCTTTAGCGGGTTGAACAGCATCTGCGAGAGCAGTTATGCGTGTTCTTCGTTAAAAAACAAAACAGAAATGGGAGGTCGAAAGACTTCGGTATCATAACCTTTAGAAGCAAAAGCCAGATAGCCAAAAAATATTGGATTTTGAGAATCTACCGGGTTTTGCAGACACCCATAATCAATACCGGGTTCTGCGAAAAAGGTGAACCCTAAATGCAAACTACTTTTTAGTCCTTGTTGTGCAGCTTCTTTCTTTCGCGAAGCTTCCTCGGCAAGTGCCTGCATGAGATAACAACGCCCGTTACATTCCAGCTCGGGCCTGTCGCGGTTCACACACAACTCTTCTACGATGTAATCATAATTTAAGGCATAGTCAAGCACCGGCAACACGGGCCGTACCAACACAAAAAGTGCAAATAAAAAGCTGACTAATCTTAACATACTAATCTACTGAAGTATTTCCTGAGACTGCTGAATGCAGTTATGGGTTAAATCCTGCAGGGCTTTGATTTCCTTAAGTTCTTCCTGCAAACCTGCAATAGCGGTTTCCAGTTGCTCCTTGCTCATCTCGGCTACGGGCACCCGATTTTTCACGTAGGTATCTGTAAAACTTTGCATCCAGGTCATCATATCGCTGTCTGCTTTATTCACCTGCTCCAGCAATTCCTGCTTTTGGGAGGATAGTGCTACCGAATCCGGAGTTTTTAATCGGGATTGAATGTTAGAAATCACAGTCATTTGCGGCATGAGTTCGTCGTGAACGGCGATTACCTCAGCAAACAACTCGTTGTATTGATCCCGTTGTTCAGACTGGTTATCACACGCCAAAAGCGTACTCAAGACCATTCCAAACACGAGAACGTATTTTAGAATATTCATGGTAATGGTATTTAATTTAAACGAAAAAAGTGTCGGGTAAATAACCTAATCCGGGACAAACGAACGGATTACTCTTTAGAAAACAATTTTATTTTCGGGGAAAAACCTCTGATTATTATACCCTTTGGCGGCGCCAATTAAATAATGGGTGGGCGAAAAAGACTTTGTAGGTGTTGACGTCCTCCGGAAGTACGAAATGTGGGGAACGTCTTTATAGTAGTTTCTTCAAAGTTGTAAACAACAGGTTGCTCGGTAGTCCAGTTTACCAGCGGAAGCAATTCAATAGTTGCCGTATTGCTTTTCTTTTTCTGGTTGCTTTCTTTTTCTGAAGCTTCGGCAAGGGCTTTCATAAGATAGCATTTACCATTACACTCCAGTTTGGGTTTGTCTTTGTTTTCACAAAGTACCGTGCTGATGTATTCATAATCCAAAGCATATTCCAGATACGGGAAACCCGGTCTCAGGAACAAAAGCAAGGCAAATATGACAACCCAGTTTTTCACGCTGCAAAAAGAAACTATAAAGAAAAAACGGACTGCCTTAATTGTATTAAAATTAAAATAAATGTGATTTATACAATTAATAGTATATTTAAAGGCTCATTGTAATTATTGCTGAATATGAATTCTATTTTTTACGCTGCACGATTCAGTTTTTATATAGGTATGCTTCTGCTTTTTAACGCCTGTGCCACTAAGAAAATCACAAAACAGCCTAAAGAAGGTGACGCTTACCTGATGACTTACTTTAAAGACGATGATCACAGTCTGCATCTGGCTTTAAGTACAGATGGCTATACGTTTACTGATGTAAATCAGGGCAAACCCGTGGTTGCCGGAGATACCATTGCGAGTCAAAAAGGAATACGCGATCCACACATCACCCGCGGTCCCGATGGTGCTTTTTACGTCGCGATGACCGACCTGCATATTTTCGCTAAAGAAAAAGGCTATCGAGATACGCAGTGGGAGCGACCTCAGGACGAATACGACTGGGGCAACAACCGCGGTTTTGTATTGATGAAATCCTATGATTTGATCAACTGGACGCACAGCAATTTTCTTTTTGATGAGCATTTTCCCGAACTGAAAAACATTGGTTGTGCCTGGGCACCACAGACCATATACGATCCCAAAGCTGAAAAAATGATGGTGTATTTCACCATGCGATTGGGCCACAGTCTTACCAAAATGTATTACGCTTATACCAATGACAACTTCACGGAAATCATCACCAAACCCGAATTGCTATTTACCTATCCCAATCCTGAAGTGCAGGTTTTGGATGCAGACATCGCGCCACTGGCAGATGGTCGGTATGTAATGACCTACGTCGCTCAGGAAAATCCCGGCGGGATTAAGCTGGCATTTTCAGATCGAGCCAATGGCGGTTATACCTACGATGCAGAATGGATCGATGAAGAACCGGGTTCGTGCGAAGCCCCCAATCTCTGGAAACGTATTGGCGAAGATAAATGGGTCTTGATGTATGATATTTTCAGCATCAATCCGCACAATTTTGGATTTTTAGAAACAACCGATTTTAAAACCTTTAAAAATCTGGGACATTTTAATGAAGGCGTGATGAAAACAACCAATTTCACTTCGCCTAAACACGGTGCAGTGATTACCCTAACCCAACAGGAAGCCAAGGCACTGGCCGCACACTACTCAATGGATTTAAAATTCTAACTGAATTGGATATGAAAACATTTAGAACAACCACAGCGTTTCTTTTTTTAAGCCTTTCCTTAAATCTTATGTTTGGCCAAAACCCAAAAATGGACGGCTACCTTTTCGCCTATTTTGAGGGTAAGGGTGACGGCGACAAACAAGAGCAAATACGCTTTGCCGTAAGTGATGACGCCATACACTGGAAAGCCTTAAACGGAAATAAACCCATTATTTCTTCTGCTGAAATTTCCAGTACCGGCGGGGTTCGCGATCCACATATTTTACGAGGTGGTAAAAAGGATGGTTTTTATATGGTAGCAACCGATATGTACACCCGTAAAAATGGCTGGGATTACAATCCGGGAATAGTTTTAATGCACTCTGATGATTTGATCAACTGGAAATCTTCCGCGATTAATCTTGAAAAGACCTACCCCGAAAAATTTAAAAACAACAAATGGGTTTGGGCTCCACAGACTTTTTACGATACCAAAAAGAAAAAATACCTCGTCTATTTTACCGTACGCTCCTACGACAACCTCAAGCTTGACTTTTATGCAGCCTATGCCAACAAAGACTTTACAGCTTTTGAGTCTGTGCCAAAACTGCTTTACAGTGCAAAAGACGGGGCTATAGATGGTGACATTATCTATAAAGACGGGCTTTACCATTTGTTTTATAAGGGAAACACTAAAGATGAAAACGGCAAAGAAATCCAAAACGGAATCAAGCAGGCTACGAGTAAAAAGCTTTTAGGACCCTATGAAGAACGCTTCGAGTATCTGGATGCCTATGCGGATCAAAATACCACGGTTGAAGGAAGTTCGGTTTTTAGACTCAACGACAGCGATGAATACATTTTGATGTACGACCTGTATTCCAGCGGGCGTTATGAGTTTCAACGCAGTACCGATTTGTACAACTTCACTACGGAAACCGAATCCTTTACCAAAGACTTTTTCCCGCGTCACGGCAGTATCATCAGCATCACCAAAGATGAAGCCAAACGCCTGAATGCAAAATGGGGCGGTGTACCTCAAGCGCTATTAACCGAAGCCGACGGAACCTTTCCGTTCCAATCAACAGGGAATCCTATAATTACGCACAAATACACCGCAGACCCGGCGGCATTGGTAGAAAATGACACCTTATGGCTGTTTACGGGTCACGATTATGAAGGTGGACAAAAGGGTTATAAAATGACAGACTGGCTCGTGTTTTCAACCACCGATATGCAAAACTGGACCGAGCACCCCGTGCCCCTAAAAATTACCGACTTCACCTGGGCAACCAGCGGCGATGCGTATGCCGGTCACGTAGCCAAAAGAAACGGCAAATACTACTGGTACATCAGCACCAACTGGAACGGGATAGGCGTTGCAGTGGCCGATCAACCACAGGGTCCTTATAAAGATGCTTTGGGGAAACCGCTTTTAACCAATGAAGATTGTTTTGCATCCAGCCACGCGTGGACCTGTATTGATCCTGCGATTTTTATAGACAAAGATGACCAGCCCTGGATTTTTTGGGGTAACGGGGTATGCTATTATGCCAAGCTGAAAGACAACATGATTGAGATTGACGGCGAAATCAAAAAAATAGATTTTGAAGGTCTTGACTTTACCGAAGCACCCTGGGTGCACGAAAAAGACGGCACCTACTATTTAACTTACGCTACTGGCTTTCCCGAGAAAATTGCCTACGCTACGGCAGATGCGGTGGATGGGCCTTACACCTACGGTGGAATCCTAAACGAAATAGCAGGAAACAGCAATACCAACCATCAAAGCATTGTTGAATTTGAAGACGACTGGTATTTTATTTACCACAACGGCGGTATTCAAACTGATGGTGGAAGCTACAGCAGGTCAGTATGTATAGACAAGCTGCACTATAACGAAGACGGTAGCTTAAAGCGGGTGCAAATGACTACGGAGGGGGTTGTTGAGGAAGACTGATTTAAACCCCTTCCCACAATTGATTTAAAGCATTCCTGTCGTTGATCTTAATGCGCTTGCCTTTGGTTTCTATAAGTCCGTCTTTTTTAAACTTAGCAAGGGAACGGATGCACAATTCGGTTGCGGTGCCTACCACATCTGCGATATCATTACGTGACAAGATCAGACTGAGATAGCCTTCGGCATCGGTACCACAATGCTTCTCGAGATACAGTAAAATTCCCGCCAGACGCTGGTTCACCGTTTTCTGAGCCATATTTACAATCACATCGTCAGCCAGTTTGAGTTCGCGGGCCATATTTTTGAGCAGGGCCTGTATAAACTCCGGATTTTTAGATAGGCTTTCGGTAAAATTCTCTTTAGGAATAAAACAGAGCTGCATATCATTAAGTGCAACCGCACTCAGGTTTGCAGCCTCTTCGGCAATAAGCGAACGCTGTCCCATCACCTCTCCTTTGGCAGCGATCTTTACGATTTGATCCTTTCCGTTTTCGCTAAGCTTTGAAAGTTTAGAAACTCCATCCCGAACACAAAAAACCCCATTCAGCTTTTCGCCTTCCTTAAAAATAGGATCTCCTTTTTTTATGGTACGCGTCTCCTTGGAATTGGAAATAGCCATTAACTCCTGTTTCTTCAGAGTTTTAAGCGCATTCAATTCTCTGATGATACAATTCTCGCAACGGGATTCTTGGTGTGAATTCATACCTCCAAAATTACGGAAGACCCCAATCAAAAAAAAGCATACCTGACAAAAGTCATATTTTTTATTCTAAAGCTTTAAGTCCTTTGCATCAGGTATTAAGCAAATTAGAACATTATGAAATCGTGTTATCACTGCGGCGACCCCTGTGGGGAGCAGGCTCTGGTCTATCACAGCAAGTCTTTTTGCTGTAACGGCTGCAAAACGGTTTATGATATACTGCAGGAAAACGACCTGTCGTACTATTACGACCTTGACAAAAATCCCGGAACAACCCCAAAAGAGATTAAGGGCAGGTTTGATTTTCTGGACAACCCCGAAATCAAGACCCAACTGCTTGATTTTGACGAGCAGGCTACGCAAATCGTCTCGTTTACCATTCCGGCCATTCATTGCAGTTCGTGCATCTGGGTGCTTGAAAACCTCAACAAACTGCGTCCGGAAATCACCAATACGCAGGTCAATTTTCCCGAAAAAACCGTCCGGATTACTTTCAATGCAGAACAAATAAGCCTCAGACAAGTAGTTGAACTCCTGTGTTTGCTGGGCTACGAGCCCGTGATTTCGCTTGATGATTTTGATAAAAAAGAGCGCAAAACAGACCGCTCGCTCATCTACAAACTGGGTGTCGCCGGCTTTGCTTTTGGGAATATTATGTTTCTCTCCTTCCCCGAATATTTTGAGATTGAAGAATTTTGGCTGGATCAGTATAAGTCGGTTTTTAGAGCCCTGATGTTGCTGTTTTCACTTCCAGTTGTGTTTTACTCGGCCCATGATTATATGTTGTCTGCCTGGAGGTCTCTGCGCGCACGAATGCTCAACATAGATGTGCCCATCGCCCTGGGTATTTTGGTTCTTTTTATACGCTCCTGTTATGAGGTCTTTTCCAATACGGGAACCGGCTTTTTTGACAGCCTGGCGGGACTGGTTTTTTTCTTATTGCTGGGGAAATTCTTTCAGCAAAAAACCTATGCCTACCTCTCCTTTGAGCGCGATTACAAATCTTATTTTCCCATAGCGATTACTAAACTTGAAGTTTCAGATTCTCCGGATGACAACAGACGTGAAGTGCAAACTCCCGTTTACCAGATTAAGCCCAAAGACCACATTCTTATACGCAACGGCGAACTCATCCCGGTTGATGGGATCCTGATCAACGGCAACGGACTTATCGACTACAGTTTTGTAACCGGTGAAGCAGAACCGGTTGCCAAAAAAACCGGGAGTATGCTGTATGCAGGAGGTATGCAACAGGGAGGCATCATCGAGTTGCGCGTGACCAAAGCCGTAGAACAAAGCTACCTCACCCAGCTGTGGAGCAATGAAGTTTTCCAGAAAAAACGTCAAAACGAACTCCAATCACTTACTTCCAAAATAAGCAAACAATTTACTTTAGGCATACTCAGTATAGCCGTGGCAGCCGCATTTTGCTGGTGGTTTATAGACCCTTCAAAAATGTTGAATGTCTTTACCGCTGTACTTATCGTGGCCTGTCCCTGCGCGTTGGCACTTTCAGCTCCCTTTACGCTGGGTAACCTCTTACGCATCACCGGCAAAAACAAATTCTACTTAAAAGATGCAGGGGTTCTCGAACAGCTTGCAGAGATTGACACCGTAGTATTTGACAAGACCGGCACTCTGACCACTGCATCTAAAGAACGCATTCGCTATACAGGTCAGAGCCTTACCGAACGGGAAGAATCCCTGCTCACCAGTACACTTCGGGCATCTAACCATCCGCTGAGCAGAAGCCTTTATGCCCTACTACAGGACTATGACATTCAGACTTTAGATCATTTTGAAGAACAACCGGGCCAGGGCATCATCAGTTCTAAGCGGAAGCAACAGATACGCGTGGGTTCGTATGCTTTTGTCAATCAGCTTTCACCAGATGCAGAACCACCGGCTGACCTTCAAACCAGCGTACATATCGCCACTGAAAATGGCTATAAAGGCTATTACAGCTTTCGAAGCATCTATCGTAAAGCTTTAAAACCTGTTTTTGAAGCCCTAAATCCCGATGCCGAACTCATTATTCTTTCGGGAGATAATAACCGCGAAGCAAACCAATTGAACCAATTGCTTGGGATGCCCGTTGAGATGCATTTTGACCAAAAGCCCAAAGACAAACTCGAGTTTATCAAAAAGCTGCAGCAAGAAGGCAAAAAAGTGATGATGTTGGGCGACGGACTTAATGACAGTGGGGCTTTGGCACAAAGCGATGTGGGTATCGCCATTTCTGAAAATGTAAATGTCTTTTCACCGGCCTGTGACGGTATTCTTGACGCTTCCCGTTTTGAACAATTACCGGCCTTTATCCGATTGGCCAAAAAAGGACGGCAGATCATCAAATGGAGCTTTGCTTTTTCACTGCTTTACAATGTGTTAGGCATCGCGCTGGCTGTAAGCGGCAACCTAAAGCCCGTTTACGCCGCCATTTTGATGCCCTTGAGCTCCATAAGTATCGTAGCCTTTACCACACTTTGCACCCACTATTACGGGAGCAAACTGCAGGCTGTAGAAAAAAATGAAAAGAATTTCAAAAGCTGATTTATGTCATCTTTTAAGGAAATCTGCACCGGTAATTTTACACCATAATTCAGGTAGGTATGAGTATCATTTATATGCTTCTCGCGATAAGCGTGGTGGTGGCGTTAGTCTTTTTTGTAGCCTTTATTTTTTCGGTACGCAAAGGGCAGTACGATGACACCTATACCCCTTCGGTGCGTATGCTTTTTGAAGACGAACTCGTAAAAACCAAAAAGTCTTCGGCACAAACACCTCAACAATCCAGTACCAATCATTCAGATCGCAAATCGAAGTAATTATGCAAACAGAACAGTTTTATTACGACAACAAAATCGTAAGAAAGTTTATCATCGCCACCCTGTTTTGGGGGCTCATCGGGATGAGCGTAGGCTTACTGCTGGCCTTTATGTTTTTATTCCCCAATGTCACAGACGGGATCTCCTGGCTGAGTTTTGGCCGCCTGCGTCCATTACACACCAATGCCGTGATCTTTGCCTTCGTGGGTAACGCTATTTTTGCAGGGGTATACTACTCCTCACAGCGTCTGCTTAAAGCCCGTATGTGGAAAGACTGGCTGAGCAGCTTCAACTTCTGGGGCTGGCAGGCGATTATCGTCGCTGCGGCTATCACCCTGCCACTGGGTTACACCACCTCCAAAGAATATGCTGAGCTGGAGTGGCCTATAGATATTATGATAGCTCTGGTATGGGTGGCTTTTGGGGCCAACCTCATCGGTACCATCCTCAAACGCAGACAACGCCATCTGTATGTAGCCATCTGGTTTTACCTGGGCACTTTTGTAACCGTAGCCGTGCTGCATATCGTAAACAGCATTGAGATTCCCATTAGCGCACTTAAAAGTTATTCGGCTTATGCCGGGGTACAGGATGCGCTGGTACAATGGTGGTACGGGCATAACGCCGTTGCCTTTTTCCTCACGACTCCGTTCCTGGGGCTGATGTATTATTTTGTACCTAAAGCAGCAAACAGACCGGTGTATTCCTATCGTTTGTCTATCGTGCACTTCTGGTCGCTAATTTTTATCTACATCTGGGCCGGGCCACACCACCTGCTGTATACCGCACTACCCGGCTGGGCACAAAACCTGGGGGTTGCGTTTTCGGTTATGCTTATCGCACCCTCCTGGGGTGGTATGATTAACGGTTTGCTTACCCTGCGTGGCGCCTGGGACAAGGTACGTACCGATCCGGTTTTAAAATTTATGGTAGTTGCCATTACCGGTTACGGGATGGCCACTTTTGAAGGCCCGATGCTTTCGCTTAAAAATGTGAATGCTATTGCACACTTTAGCGACTGGATCATTGCACACGTGCACGTAGGTGCTTTAGCCTGGAACGGCTTCCTCACTTTTGGAATGGTATACTGGCTGGTACCGCGCCTGTTTAAAACGCAACTCTGGTCTACCAAATTGGCAAACGTACACTTCTGGGTAGGAACCCTGGGAATCATCATGTATGCCCTGCCTATGTATGTAGCCGGTTTTGTTCAGGCCTCTATGTGGAAACAATTCAATCCTGACGGAACCCTTACCTACGGAAACTTCCTGGAAACCTTGACCGAAATCATCCCGATGTACTGGATGCGGGCTATAGGTGGTTCGTTATATATCGTCGGGGCTTTTGTGATGCTGTATAACATCGTTAAGACGGTACGAAGCGGAAGCCAAGTAACCGACGAACTGGCCGAAGCTGCTCCGCTTACACCCGTAACCAGCAAGCGTACGTCAAAAGAAGGGTATCATACCTGGCTGGAGCGTCGCCCGGTGAAGCTTACCATTTTCGCTACCATCGCTATCCTTATTGGAGGTATAGTTCAGATCATTCCGTCCCTGATTGTAGATGATTATGTACCCGTGATTTCTACGGTAAAACCCTACACTCCGCTGGAGCTTGAAGGTCGTGACCTCTACATCCGCGAAGGCTGTGTGGGCTGCCACTCCCAGATGATCAGACCTTTCCGTAGTGAAGTAGAACGTTATGGCGAGTACTCCAAGTCTGGCGAGTATGTCTACGATCATCCCTTCTTATGGGGTAGTAAACGTACCGGACCTGATTTATTTCGCGTAGGCGGAAAGTATTCAGACAACTGGCACCTCAACCACATGTATGACCCGCAGAGTACTTCTGCCGGCTCCATTATGCCCTCGTACAGCTGGCTGATACGCAACGAACTCGACAAGTCTAAAACCGAAGATAAGATGAAGGCGATGCAAAACATGGGCGTGCCGTATACTGTGGCAGACATCGAGCGCGCGCAACAATGGATGAGCGAACAGGGAGAACAGATCGAAAAAAACCTATATGCCGATCCTGATTTCGCCAAAACCTATGAAGCCGATAAAAAGGCCGCTGCTCAAAACGGAGCCGATTTTGTCGAAATGCGCAACCGCGAGATCGTAGCGCTAATCGCTTACCTGCAACGTCTGGGAACCGACATCAAAATTAAAACCGGAGCCGAAAACGCAACCGCAAAAACCGAATAACCATGCTCAAATTTGTCAAACAAAATCTGGAGAACATTGACGGGGTGGCCATCTACCCCATCATCTCCCTGCTCATTTTCTTTGTCTTTTTTGTCGCCCTGTTTGCCTGGGTAATCACTGCAAAGAAAAAGTATTTACAGGAAGTGAGTGCGCTTCCGCTTGAAGATCCTCAAACACCAAACCAGCCATGAGAAGTATCGCATCCTTATTACGTATTCTACTATTTGCAGGGTTTGCCTATCTCTTTCTCAATTATGTAGGCACCCCTGAAGATGAAGCTTCGGTCTTTACCTCCCAAAACTGGCTTTGGGCCATTTATGCCGTGCTCGTCTTTATGTACATCGCTTTTGAGATTTGTATCGAAAGCTTACGCGCAGTTCTTTTTAAAACCCTTAAACCTGAAGCACAGGAAAAGTACAAAGCTGAGGTTGCTGCTAAAAAAGAACGCCGTCTCGCCTGGATCAAAGGCCTGTATAGTAAACTTACACGAGCCAAAGCCATTGAACAGGAAGGGGAAATCCTGCTTGACCACAATTATGATGGCATCAAAGAGCTTGACAACCGCTTGCCACCATGGTGGGTATACGGCTTTTATGCTACCATCCTGATTGCTGCGATCTATTTGCTACGTTTTGAAGTCTTTAAAGATTACAACCAGATAGACGAGTATGAGCAGGCGGTCGCGCAGGCTAAAATCGATCTGGAAGAATATAAGAAAACCGCCAAAGATCTGGTTGACGCCAATACCGTAGAACTGCTTACCGATGCAACTGATATCAAAGCAGGGGAAGCCATTTTCACCGGCAATTGCATCGCCTGTCATAAAGCAGGTGGGGCTGGCGGAATAGGCCCAAACCTGACCGATGACTATTGGATTCTGGGTGGTGGTATTAAAAACGTTTTTCACACCATTTCTGAAGGAGGCCGCGCCGGTAAAGGGATGATCTCCTGGAAAACCGATTTGAAACCGAGCGAGATTGCTCAGGTAGCCAGTTATGTATTGAGCCTGCATGGCTCCAATCCTGCAGATGCCAAAGAACCGGAAGGGGAAATCTATATCGATGAAAATGCCCCTGTGGATGATGCACAGGTAAAACAGGATTCTACCGGTGTTGAGGTCATTCTGGAAACGGAACCGGTAACCGGCGACATCCTAACAGACGAAAACTAAAAAACAAAGCCATGGCTTCTCAGGATCAGGAACATTTTAGAGACAGTATAGGTACCATCAACGAGTCTGGTAAACGCGCCTGGGTCTATCCCAAAAAACCAGTGGGTAAACTCTACGAGTACCGCAAACTGTTGAGCTATATCCTGCTGATCTTTTTAATTGCCGCCCCGTTTGTTCACATCAACGGCAATCAGTTTCTGATGTTCAACGTGCTGGAGCGACGCTTCAACATTTTTGGATTTCCGTTCTGGCCACAGGATTTTCACCTCTTTGTAATCATTATGATAACCGGGGTGGTTTTTGTCGTGCTGTTTACCGTGGCCTTTGGTCGCCTCTTTTGCGGGTGGGTTTGCCCCCAGACTATTTTTATGGAGATGGTTTTCCGCAGGATTGAGTACTGGATTGACGGCGATCGCGGGAAACAAATACGCCTGGACAACATGCCCTGGAATGCCGAGAAAATCCGTAAACGCCTGCTTAAATGGTCAGTCTTCTTTGTGATCTCGTTTCTCATTGCCAACGTGTTTCTGGCCTATCTCATCGGCAGCGAGCGCCTGCTGCAATATATCGTAGACGGACCTGCAAATCACATCAGCACCCTGATCTCCCTATTAATTTTTACGGCGGTGTTCTATTTTGTATTTGCCTGGTTTCGCGAGCAGGTATGCATCATTGTTTGCCCCTACGGCAGGCTGCAGGGTGTGCTACTCGACACCAAGTCTATAGTAGTCGCCTACGATTACAAACGCGGTGAAAAAGAAGCCGGCAGGGCCAAATTTAAAAAGAACGAAGACCGTGAAGCTGCCGGCAAAGGCGATTGCATTGACTGTTTTCAGTGTGTGCACGTATGTCCTACGGGGATAGACATCCGCAACGGCACCCAGCTGGAATGTGTAAACTGTACCGCCTGTATCGATGCCTGTAACCAGATGATGGAGGCTGTAAATCTGCCTAAAGACCTTATCCGGTATGCCAGTGAAGAAAACATTGAAAAGAAAACGAAGTTTCAGTTTACACCCCGTCTTAAAGGCTATACCGCCGTGTTGATTATTCTCATTGGGGTGCTGAGCGGAATGCTGTTTTTACGAAATGACGTAGAAGCCAATGTGCTGCGCTTACCGGGGCAATTGTATGAACACAAAGCCGATGACCTCATCAGCAATGTGTACACTTTTAAACTCATCAATAAAACCACAAAGGAGATTGAAGATGTACACTTTGAATTGATTTCGCACAGCGGAAGCATTCGCGTGGTCTCACAGGAGACGCTCAACGTACCGGCTCAGGGACTTGCTGAGGGCACGCTTTTTATCGAGATCAATCCCTACACGCTTGAAGGCGAAAAGGAAAAACTAAAAATAGGAGTCTATAGTGGTGCGCGTCTTATAGAGACCACCAGTACCATCTTTTTGGGCCCCAGAAGCTATAAATAATACGATAATGGAAACTACAAAAAAACACAACTGTTGCCTGGGCTGTCAAAATGGAAAGCCCGGTCAAAATCAGCACTGCAAAGTGCGTTTAATCAAGGAAGAGCAAAAAAAGAAAAAAGCCCTGAGTCAGGAGGAACTGGCTAAAAAGTATGCCTGATCCCTGGCGGAGACGATTTTAAATAACGGAAGAAAAGTAGCGGGCACCACTGCTACAATCACCTAAACTAGAGCATTATGAAATTCAATTGGGGAACCGGACTCGTCATAGGGATGGTAGGCTTTATGAGCTTTATCATGTACTTTGTGATTACCATGTCAACAGACCAGAAGTACAGCTACGACCTGGTCATCGAAGATTATTACAAGCACGAGATGAATCTGCAGGCGGCCATTGACGCCTCAGCAAACAGCAGTAAGCTTGAAACACCGGTAACCGGTACCAAAACCGAAGCAGGTTACCTCATTGCATTTCCTGAAAATCTAGACCCTAAAGCCATTACCGGCACAGTGTTCCTGTATAGACCGTCTGCCCGGCAACTTGATTTTGACATGCCTATACGCCTGTCATCTTCTAATTTGCTCATACCTGACAAACGCCTGGTAGGCGGTCGCTGGAACATTACCATCACCTGGGAATACGACGGTAAGAACTACCGCTTTGAGGATGAAATAACTTATTAATTATGATCGCAACGGCATTGCTTTTTGGGCTTTTAGGCAGTTTGCACTGCGTAGGAATGTGTGGGCCTATCGCATTTTTAATGCCGGTAGATCACCACAATCCGCTTAAAAAGTTTCTGCAGATACTCAGCTACCACAGCGGGAGGCTACTCACTTATGCGCTCATCGGTTTTCTGTTTGGAGCCGTGGGAGAACGCCTCAATCTGTTTGGGCTGCAACAACAACTCTCTATTGCCGTGGGGGTATTGATGATTACCGCAGTGGTAATACCTACCCGCATCTTTAACCGCTATAACCTGTCAAAACCGGCTTACAAACTCGTAGGTCGTATCAAATCGGCATTGGGACAACAGCTTAAAAACAAACGCAAAAGCACCTTTTTTACGCTGGGCTTATTAAACGGTTTGCTTCCCTGCGGACTCGTATATATGGCGGTGTTTGGCGCCCTGGGTACAGGCGGCGCATTTAACGGGAGTCTATATATGTTGCTTTTCGGTTTAGGCACCATACCTTTAATGACCTCCGCGATTTATCTGGGTAATTTTCTAAAAGGCAAAGCCAAAAGACGCATTGTCAAACTCATTCCGGTACTGGTAATCCTGATGGGTTGCCTCTTTATCCTCCGCGGGCTTGGCTTAGGTATTCCCTATATTTCTCCTTCTGAAAAAGTAACGGTTGCACAGGTGGAGGGGCGGCATAGCTGTCATTGAGAGATCGCCTCATCCCTCGCCCTTCTCCCGCCGGAAAAGGGAGCTCAACTCAACTAATTTCAAAATTTGAACTATGAATTTATTTTTTGGTTTTCCTCGGTTCGCGCGCGATTGTATCGCGTGCATACCCCCACTTTTTTTCTCTTTCCACACCTACCTAGCTTCCAAAGGTTCGAAAGCAACTTTTATCGCTCGTACGGTAGTTTTGTTTTGATCTTAAAAAGTTAAATTCTCACTTCAAGGAATGTTCTTTTCTTTTTTGCATCGCCCAAAAAAGAAACAATGAACCCTTTATTCTTAAAGTTCAAAAATTGAAACTTCAAGATTTAGACTCAATTGTACATTGTTTATTTCTGACTCTGGAATTAATTCTATAAATCCAAATCGTCCTTGCGCATAGACACTGACTGATTCACTAATTCGATAACCAATTAGTAAGTAAGCTTTTAAGTCAAAATCATTAGCATCAGAAATATTTTTTGACGCTATTAACAAAGAAGGTGTGACACCAAAACTACCAAATATTTGCCCGGAATCCCGATTAATCCTATTTGATAATCCGATGTCAAAATCCAAATAATCTAAACCAATTTTATAATCTTCAGTTTCAAAACCGTAGATACTATATTGTGGAGCCAAATCTAAATTGAAAAAATCTGATCCTACATCCATATGTGCAGATATCCCAGCTTGAAAACCACTACTCCATTTAAACCAGTCGTTTCCTCTTCCGCCCAAGTCACCAATATAAAATTTATCATTTGGGATTGTGGCTGAAGATCTTGTATATCCAGCCTTAAATCCTATCTCGTGCTGGGCACTGAGGCTTAAGCTGCTCATCGTAATTAGTATAAAAAAATAGAAACGTATCTTCATGGTTTAGCAGATCTCTTAATTAGTTTATCGGTAGTAGTAATTCATTTTATGTAACGTTCGCAAAAATACCTATCCAATTCAATTTTGAAAGCTTTACGTGTTTTTATTGAGATACTAGTTGACTAAATGGTTTAGGAATGAATCTGTGTATTCTGAAATTAAAAAATGACCAGTAGTCATTTGAGAGATATCCCTTTTAAAAAAACCTGTCCCAAAAACTGAAAAATCAGCATTCAAGACAGGTTCTACCAACTAAATTGCGAAAAGGGACCCCTTAAATAGTCATGGAAAAAAGTTTAGTTTCAGGTTTGTTGCGCTGTAGTCGAAGGTCAAAAGCCAGGCAGATGTTGCGAACAAAAGCTTTACCTTTTTCGGTTACCCGTAGGCCATTCAGTATATATTCAACTAAACCGTCTGCTTCGAGTTCGCCAAGCCTGATCAGGGTTTCTGCCAGACCGTCAAAACACAATTCCGGCGCATCCCATCGGGTTTGAAAGCCACACATCAGGTTGAGAATATGCCTGCGAATCACCAGATCTTCCGCAGTTAAAATATGTCCGCGATATACGGGTAAAATATCATTTTCCAATAGATGATAGTATTCATCCAAACCTTTTACGTTTTGGGCAAAGCTATACCAGCTGTCACTGATGGCCGATACACCCAAACCAATCATAACTTTGGTTTTGGAAGCATTATACCCCATAAAGTTTCGATGCAGTCGCCCTTCCTGCTGAGCGAAATACAGGTCGTCTGTAGGCAGTGCAAAATGATCCATACCGATTTCCACATAACCGGCTTCCAGGAGTAAACGCTTGCCGGTCTCATACTGCTCCCGCTTTTCTTCCGCCGTAGGCAAATTGGCCTCATCATAACCACGCTGTCCATTCCCTTTAATCCAGGGCACGTGCGCGTAGCTGTAAAAGGCGATGCGATCGGGAAACAACTGAATGGTTTTTTCAATAGTATGCTTCACGTGATCCAGCGTTTGAAACGGAAGACCAAAAATAATGTCGTGCCCCACAGAAGTGTACCCGGCTTGTCGCGCCTGATCTGTTGCACGCTGCACATGTGCAAAAGGCTGAATGCGGTTGATGGCTTTTTGCACGGTGGCGTTATAATCCTGTACGCCATAACACACGCGTGTAAAGCCGAGACTAGCCAGAGTTTCCAAATGCGCGTACGTGGTATTATTGGGATGCCCTTCAAAGCTCATTTCGCAATGTTCTCCACGGTCTGCAATCTTAAAAATACCATCGATGAGGCTCTTCAGATTTTGTTCGGTAAAAAAGGTGGGGGTACCCCCACCTAAATGCACCTGTTGAATTACCGGCCGCTCCCCTAATAACGCCCGGTACAGGGCAAGTTCTTTAAGCAGGGCTTTGATATACGGAGTCTCAACACTGTGGTTTTTGGTAATGCGCTTGGTACACCCACAAAAGGTGCACATCGACTCGCAAAAAGGCAAATGAATGTAAAGGCTTATACCTTCGGTCTTGTTGCTTTGTTTAAAACTCTGCTTCAGGGTTTCTTTCCAGGAAACAAGGCTAAACTGATCCCGGTCCCAATAGGGCACTGTGGGATAACTGGTATAGCGTGGGCCGGGCACATTGTATTTGGTAACTAAAGCCGTATCAATCATAATTAAAAACGGTAAAATACTCCCGGAACCTTCAACGATTCCGGAAGTAGAATTAGACTTGAAAAAAGGTCCATTAAATCAGGGGCTAGTTAAATGATGAGTCCGCCAACGATAATCAGTACATTCAACACGGTGCTAAAAACCAAAAGCTTAAAGATGAGCTCAGGTTTTTGTACGGTCAGTATCGAAGCGTTGTGCATACTACAGGACACTACGCTGAGCATCACAAAAAACATTTGGAGCAGATTGTGTCCATGCATTAAGGTGGTCATCACAGCTACAGAGCCCAGGCAGGTGCTTAAAATAATTCCGATAGCTGAGTAGCCGATGATGTTATGAGTAAAGTCGTTCTGAAGTTTTGAAAAAGTTGTCATACCTGAAAAATTTAATGGTTATCAAATTACAGGGTAAAAGTACCAGGAAGCTGCAGGGTATTTTATGACTTTTGTCAGGTTACGGTTTTTTCTTTAAATATGATTTTTGGAGTTCGTTGATCTCCTAAAGTCGATTTGTAAATTCAATTTTCTATATCATGTTATGTTCATTTTCTTTGCTTCTCCAAAGAAAACGAACCAAAAGAAAAGAGCCCCTCGCTTAGGAATTTTTCGCCTTAAGGGCGAAAACCACCTTGTCAGCTCCGCGTCGCTATCGCTCCTGAATCTCGGAGCTTCCTGCGGCTATTCTGAACCGAGGGATTGAGATTCGTTTAACCCTTCGGGTTAGAATAATTTAGATGTTTATTGATTTAAAAGTTAAAATCAAGCTCCCTTCTCCGGCGGGAGAAGGGCGGGGGGATGAGGAAAACTTTTATTTTGTAATGATCAACCCCTAAAACAGACCAAACCCAAACAAACCAAGACCATGAAACACTTCCTCCTCCTTACACTATACCTGTTTATGGCCTGTAAACCCAATACCAAAACAGAAGCACCTGTACCTGCGCAGGCAGAAACAAAATATCCGGAAGCTTTTCAAAAAATACTCGATGCTCACGGCGGTCTTGATACCTGGGATACCTATAAAACCCTTGCGTTTACCATTCCCGGCGAACCGGTTTCGGAGACACATAGCATAGATTTACACTCGCGGAAAGACCACATACAACGCGGCACAGCGTCGCTTGGTTTTGACGGGGAACAGGCTTGGCTACACGATCCGGAAAACAGCTATAAAGGCAATCCCGAGTTTTACCACAACCTCATGTTTTACTTTTACGCGATGCCTTTTGTGCTGGCCGATCCCGGTATTAACTACGAAGAAACCGAAGCCCTTCGTGTAAACGATACCACCTATCCCGGACTCAAAATTAGTTTTGAACCGCAAATCGGGGTTTCTTCAAACGATGAATATTACCTGTATTACGATCCCGAAACATCCCAAATGCGCTGGCTAGGCTATACCGCGACTTTTGGTGCCGAAGAAAAAAGCGATCAGATTAACTATATTGCTTACGACAATTGGACCCCTGTGGCAGAGGTGCTGCTGCCCCGTTCCATCACCTGGTATGCTGTAGAAAACGGCCAACCCACTACCCCGCGCAGAACGGTGAATTTTGAAAACGTGAGCCTGAATACGGCCTCAAAAGCTGATAACTTTTATCAAAAACCCGCCCTACAAGCGGAAAACTAAATTGCAATGAAACCACATCAAAAAAAGAGCCTCAAATACCTGCTCATCATCGCAGGCTTAATCACCTTGTATCTAACCGGCCTGCACAAGCCCATTGCCGCCACCCTGCAGCGTGGTATGTTGATGACCGGCCTCTTTAACCCCAGCCTTAATGAAGTGCCCGAAAAAACCGATAAGGTTGTGGTGAAAGGCAAAAACACTCCTGAGGTCGTTCCCGGCGACATGGCTGATCTGGATGTACAATTTTTTAATGAAGCGGGCGAACTCGTCAACCTCAGCGCTATGCCGCAACAGCCCTATTTTATCAACTTTTGGGCGACCTGGTGCCCGCCCTGCATTGCCGAAATGCCCGGCATTGCTGAGTTGTACGCCGATAAAAAGGAAACGGTCAATTTTGTACTGGTTTCTTTTGATACCGATTTTGAAAAGGCCAAAGCCTTTAAAGTCAAAAAAGGGTATGACTTTCCCATTTACCGGGTAGCTTACGATTTACCCGATATGTACAACACCGGCAGTCTGCCCACTACCATTGTGATTGATGCCCAGGGCAGACTGGCGCTTAACCATATGGGGATTGCCAATTACGACACCAAGGAATTTAGAGAATACCTCGATTCGCTACAGGAATAGTCGCTTTGAATCGCCCAATTTACACGGGTTTACCAATGTAAAATTTTAGGAAATAAGCCTTGATCTTCCAGCCTAGATGAAGTGACAGGTTTGGTTTCTTTTGTCATCAATGGAAAAAAGGGACAAGAACACTATTCTTAGTTCCTATTTTAGAAACGGCCTACAAGAAGGTATCGTAAAATTTGAAGTGAGCGTAGCGTAGCAGGCGGTTCTGTTTGAGGCCGCGATAGCGGTCGAGTTAAGCGCATGCAGCGCAGTGAACGATAAATTTAGATATCGTCTTGTGAGCCTTGATCTTTTGTTTCTTTTGTATCAAGACAAAAGAAAGGAAAGCTTATTAGTAACCAGTATTGCTAAAGGTTTGAGTGATCGTGATTAGGGGAGCAAAAACCTCCTAAAGTCAGTTTCTTTTTTGGGCGATGCAAAAAAGAAAAGAACATACTTGAAACTATAAATATCTATGGGAAATTAAAACCTCAAGGTACGCGATACAATCGCGCACGAACGGAGGGGTTTGCCGCTGTGAAACTTTTGGGAAAATAGCCTGAATTTTAGCAGCATCTTATGAAAGTTTGGACTTAATTTTGCGTCCCAGTATCCGAACTTTGTCATGCGAAAGACGCGAAACAAAGATGGGAATACAAAGCCCCGATTGCTATGAAAAACAGAATCATCATCGCAGCACTTATTGCCGGTACACTCGCTCTGAGTTTACTGTTTAATTCGTGTAAAAATGCGCCAAAAGATAACACTACAGCCGAAGTATTAACCACCGCAAACGAGGCCACAAACCCCGAAGCTGCCCAGGCTGATCTGCAAACTCCCGAAAACCAAAACATGGCCACGGCTTATTTTGCCAGTGGCTGTTTCTGGTGTGTGGAAGCCATTTACGAAAGTGTAAAAGGAGTTGACGAAGCCGTTTCCGGTTATGCGGGTGGCCATACCAAAAACCCCACTTACGAGGAGAGCAACACCGGCCGTACCGGTCACGCCGAAGCGGTAAAGGTAATTTACGATCCCGAGGTGGTGAGTTTTAGCCAACTCGTTGACGTGTATTTTGGTTCACAAGATCCTACGCAGGTAAACGGGCAGGGACCTGACATGGGTTCGCAATACCGCTCCATTATTTTTTATCAGAATGAAGCCGAAAAGGAAATCATAGAACAGAAAAAAGCCGCTTTGGCCGAGCAACTGGGCGAACCGGTAGCCGCAGAGGTTAAGCCTTTTGAAAAATTTTGGGTAGCAGAAGGCTACCACCAAAACTACGAGAAGCAACACCCGGAAAACCCCTATATTCAAAACGTATCGATACCGCGTTTAAACCGTTTTAAAGCCAAGTTTCCGGAACTTTTAAAAGCCAACAGCCACTAAGGTGTATGCTGTAAAAAGACAAAGCCCTTTCTGTTTGGAAAGGGCTTTTTTTATGCGGTGAATTGGGGATTTTGATAGTTAATTGTTATGCTTTAAAAGCCCAAGGTTACAGAAGATCTAGTCATGCTGAACTGGTTTCAGCATCGTATTCGTTTGGAAGGTTGGTCTGTATGATGTTACCTTGTCGCATGACCTACGAGTCACAGACTGGCGGGAGTGGGGTAGTATTTAATTATATTGAATATTTGGTTTTAAGAAATCTTCATCAGGCATCTCATTATGCTTGATTATAGGTATCTTCAATTTAGCACAAAAAGTATTATAAGATTTAGTATTCGGTATTGAAATTAACTTTCCTTCTATATCATTTGATATTATTGAGATGACATGAACATTTACATTATTGTTCTTCGAATATACTTCCTCTACTAATTCTTTAATTGTATTTCCAGAGGATATTAAATCGATAAAAATCACAATATTTTGGACGGCAGAAATTAATTTAAATGCTGTTGTATGTGAAAATTCAAATTCCGAATAATGTTCTGATTTTTTTCGAACTGGAATAATTGAGTTTTTAACATTAAATCTAACAGATAATTGTGAAGCTAATTTACCTCCTATAATCTCGATACCAAGAAAAAGAGTGTTCTCATTTGGATTAGTTATCTGAGCCGTTATGATTTCATAGCATTTATCTGCAATTCTATTTAAAAGTTCTTTATCAGTCATTAACTTATTTATCTCTACCCATCCAAGAGAAATGTATTCATCACTTACGTGAAATCTACCAAATTTGTATAAACCTTTATCTTTAATTAACCTTAGAATTTCATTTTCTACCTCTGTATTGTAAGAAATCAATTCATTGCTATTTACTTTCTCGTTTATTTTAATAGGTTTAAATGTCCTTAATTCTTTAAAATCACTACAATTCCAATCACCTAAACTTGGATGCTGTCCGTGAGTTGGAAATACATAACTACAAGTTGCTTTTAAAACATTATTTTCATTTATCGACAAAATAACTGCTTGTCGCTTTTGTTCACTAGTGCCGGGTTTACCCCCAAATTTAGAAGTCATTACAAAAATTTCGTGTTCAATAATTTTTTGATCACTCGCATGAACATCACCATGAAACCAAATGGTATTTTTGGTTTCAATTCTTTTTATTCTATCTCTAAGAGAATTTGCTTTAATCCAAATATGATTTTCATGCCAATCAATTTCTTCACCTGCCAAAAAATTATTTTCAAATGATATTATAGGGAAATGACAACCAATTAATAGGTGTGAATCTTTATCAAGATATTTTTTGATAGTTGAAATTATTTGATCTTCTTCCGCTGTTCTCAGATTACCTGGTGCACCACCTTCGGACCTCCATGATGAATCGATAGAAAGGAAAAAATAATTTTCAGCCAATTTTGTCAAATAAACGTAATCTAAATCTACAATGTGATCAGAGTTAAACTTATTACGAAATTCCTTGAAAGGTATTTTAAGATCTTTTTCTTTGTGAATATCAACTTCTGTTAGTTCTTTCCACTTATAATCATGATTGCCAATCGATAAACAAATATTCTTTTTATCTATAGAAAACTTCTTAGATAAGTATTTTAAAATTTCTTCAACAAAATTATAGTTCTCAGTTTTACCAATATTTATAAAATCACCTGTTACAATTAAAAAGTCAATTTTATATAAAGCTAATTTGTAGTCGATTGTTGAGAATAAGCGATCGATATATTCTTCGTAAAATCCTTTTCTTAAGAATTCATTTTCTCCCTCAAATTCATCTAAATGCAAATCTGTTATGTGTAAAATGTTCATTTTTTATCGAATAATTTATAATCCGCCTCTTCTCTAATTTTATGAAGTGTATGTAGTTCGTGTAACTTAAAGTCTTTAAAAACTTCGGAATCAAATAAGCTGCCTAATACGAGTGCGTGATTTAATTTTGCTCCAATAAAGGAGGCATATACTTTGGTTAATTTTATTTCAGTCCCTCCAAAAACAAAGTCACCTACGTAAAAGTAATTCCGATCTTGATGCGCTATATTTAAAGATTCAAAATCGTAAACTTTGTGTATAGGTCCAATGTGATCTATATTAACATATTCAAGGTTATTTAAAATTCCTAGAATTGACGTAAAAATAGCACCTCTTAAACTCGAACTGACTAAAACTATGTCAGTCAATTTTTCAGACTTTATTATTTCATCTAGCTTGTCAGACATATAGAATGAAAACCACATAAAATCTCTTGGTGATTCGATAATCTTTTTAGAATTAAACTCACCGTTTGCTAAAAAGGGTGTTGAACTTAATCTTTTATATTCATTAGACGGTGTAAATGTTGATTGTAAAACTTGAATTACATACTTTTCTACACATTGCTCTTTTTCCTGAAGAAAATCAATAATTTTTACAGTTTTAGAATTACCTAAAACTATTATTTTGTTTGATGTGTCGTGATTAATGTTTACCTCTTTACCCTTTTTGAGTCTGTTTAATTCTAAAAATAATTGCTCCCCATTTAATATTACTAGTTGTTTTTTATTATCCTTTAGAGAATCGTAGACCTCATCCAAACTATGATCATCAAAACGGACAATACCTTTAAAGTTTACGAGTAAAGACTTATGTTCGTCCAGATTGTCAATTATTTGGCTTAATAGCTTTCCAGAGCTTTTTTCAAAAAGATGCAATTCAGACAATCCATTTGCAACCCAAACTAAAGCTTGAGCTCGGGTGTAGACAGTATTACTTGTTTCAAAATACACTCTTCTATTCATTATTAAATGGTATTTCAAAAGTTATTCGACTACCAATCAAAAAGTGATCATAATTCTTGAAATATCCTTTGTTTAGTTTATCAAAATCAACATACTTATTAAAATAATAATCAGTGTTAGTTAATTCTAGTTTTAAAACATCATCAAGATTTTCGTGCTGATCTATAAAGTTCCATATATGTGATTTCCATAATATTTCAGAGTCAAATGATGAAATGTTAATATAACCGCCTGATTGAATTACATCGCTTATAGCGCGATATAGGCCTATTTTATTTTTACTATGAAATGAGGCATATAGAATTGCTAGAAGAGAAGATTTTTTTAAGCTTTCTAGGAGGTTTGGCTTATATTTTTCTAATGATTTTAAAAAGCCTATTCCGCTATCACAAACGCAAGTGGTAATTCCTTTTCTAGTTCTCTGTACCCCTACAAAAGCTGTACTTCGACCATGAATTAGAGAGTTAACAACAAGCTCTGAGATTGTTGTTGTGAAAACAGCCTCTAATTCTATGTTCCATTGATTATTAAAATAATCATTGTCAAAAATCGGCTTTAATCTAAATGAAACAGATCTTTTTATTTCTTCTCTTTTTAAATCTTTCCATTCAATTATTTTTTTCTGATCAGTGTAGTGGAATTGAGGAATATTACTATAGTAAAATATTCTAGTGTTTGGACTTGTTTTGTTACTTTCATAACCTCCTAACATGCCTTTCCAATCATATAAATCAAATTCATTCGAAATTTTTAGAAAATCAGTATCTGCCAAAAAACCTTGAAATTCTGGATGCCAATGTGCCATAATCTCGATAGGTTGACCAATAAAATCTCTTATTGTTTTAGAAATTGCTAAAAAAGAAGTCAGAGCAGAAAAACTCACCTTTTTTGGGGTTAAATCTCTTAAATCCCAGATTGGGGTATTATCATTTCCTGACAAATAACTATCCCTAAGGATTTTCAACTCCTTAGTCAGATGGTAATTAAGGTTGCTGATCGAACTTAGAGAACCAATATTAATAATCTGTTCTTTCATCTATTAAAAACATTTTCTTATAAAATTCATATTTTTTTCAGGGTTCACATTCATTACAACGGTCTCGGCTAAGAGTAGTTATGCGTATTTTTTTATTCAAAAAATGTTCTTCTCACGACACTTCTAAAATCGTCTTTTGGTTTTGCGTAAGTAATTAAATTCAGTTCCTCTATTCTAAATTTAACTGCCGTTTTACTAATTCCAAAATATTCAGATAGATAATCTACAGTTAGATAATAATCTTTTTTGTTTATGGTTTGTTCGTCAAGATAAATATGTTCTGGACGACTTATTCCTATACTTTTTCTATATGCTATGAGATGAGAAAGAAATAAAACCTTTGGTAAGAAAAGTGAAATTGCAAATTTATTTGCTTGCCATTCAATCCAATTTTTATCATTCACTAAATTATGTCTGTCAGTAAAAAAGTCATATTCAGAATCTGCAAAATCCTCATACTTTTCTTGATTAACTTTTAATTTACTGTGAAGAAAAAAGTGTCCTAATTCGTGCCCCAAAACAAAAGGGAATTTTTCTAAACCGATTATAGATTTATCAATTAGGATTTTTTTGTTCTTAACATCAAAGTATCCCTCAATTTTTTTACCGTTTACAGTTTCCAAATCTTGAGTAAAGTCAAATTTTAAATCATATTCCACCTTTAAGTGTTCAATAAAACTGTCAATGTTAATTGATGAATATAAGTCATTATACTTTTGAAGAATTGGTAAAGCTAAATTTTCAATTTCTATTGCCGATAGAGGTTTTAAACCTTTTACTTTTTTTAGTCCTAATGCCTTTTTTATGAATTTAAACAAAACCTCGTCTGGGTTCTGCTTATTATTATTCTCATTTTCTTTATCTGTTCTGTGAAGAATTATTGAATGATTGTCATCTTTATCTACTTCAATTAACATCATTCTTTTATTCTTGGCAAAAGTTAATCCTCCAGATTGAAATTTGTTATCTGTAATCATAACGCCTTTTACCCCACCACCTGCAACTTGATTTAATTTGGTGTAAAATTCTTCTATGTCATCAACAGGAACATTGTGACCCGATGGCGAACTTTTGCACTCTATCAAATAAAGTAGAGTATATCTTTCAGCATTTTTAGGCCAGACTTCAATTGATAAATCGAAAATTATTTCCTTTTCTCTATCTTTTGAATAATAGCCGACTTTTTTTTGAACTTTCGCTGTACTTCCATAGATTCCTAACTCTCCATTTTTGATTGCTTTCACAATCAAGTCATAAGATTTGTCCTCGAATTTATCTCCAATTTTTACAGTGTTCATTGATTCTTAAAAAATGTTCATTCAAATTACGTACAACTAGTTATATTTTTATCTCTTATAACTTCGGCATAAAAATCATTATCGATGTTATAAATCTACCACATCCCTCCCACTAAAAAGTAAGGAAATCCTCAATTTGCTGTTTTTAAATAGGATTTACGGGGAAAACACCCGCATTTTAGTCCAGACCTTAAAGCCTACTCTTCGATTCGGTTGTATTTTTTTAGGGTTTTAATCAACAAATCGTGCGGTAAGGCATAGGCCGTGTTTCCGTTAATACCGGTCATGGTTTCGGCAGCGACCATCGCATTGATGATGGCTTCTTCTACCGCCTGTACCGTGGCTTCAAAAACCGGCATGAGTTGGTCATTGGCCATAGATTTTACCGTGGTGGTCTCATCGCGGTTAAAGGCGTTTTCATTAGCCGTAGAAAAGGCTAAAAAGATATCTCCGGAGCCGTTGCTGCCTCTTCCGCCCACAATACCCACACCCAGAGGAATACGTTGCGCAATACGCTTTAACTGGTGTGGCAATAAAGGCACGTCTGTCGCCACAATGACGATGATAGACCCGTCTCCTTCCTGCCGTCTGGATTGCGGGGGTGCGTTGAACGTGTAATTTAAGGTGTCTTTCAATTCCACACCCACCGGTACGCCGGCGATGGTCAAATTGCGTTTTGCACCAAAATTAGATTGCACCAAAGCTCCTACCGTATACGTCGAATCATTTATAGTGAAAACCCGTGATGCTGTCCCGGTGCCGCCTTTAAAACCCAGGCACATCATACCGGTACCGCCGCCTACATTGCCCTCTGCGATGGGGCCGCCTTTGGAGTCGGCAATAGCTTCTAAAACGTGTTTTTCTTTAACGTGAAAACCGTAAATATCATTAAGAAAACCATCGTAAGTTTCGGCGACCACGGGATAGGTGTACCACCAGTCTTCGCCACGATACCAGTCGGTATCTACATACCATTTAAGCACCGCCTGCCGTACCTCGCCCACGCTGTTGGTATTGGTGATCATAACGGGAGTTTCCAGAAAGCCCGACTCGGTAACCCAGGTGGTGCCGGTCATTTCGCCATTGCCGTTAAGGCTGTACCAGTTGGCATACACCGGACTGAATTTTTTGGCTTTCCCTCTCGGAAAGATGGCAGTAACCCCGGTGCGTACAGGACCTTTTCCCACAAGGTTGTCGCCCTCGCCCGAAATGATGGTGCTATACCCTACCTCAACACCTGCGACATCGGTAATGGCATTAAAGGCGCCGGGCTCTCCCACAAACGGAACGCCTAAATCCCGCGCCCGTGGCTTTTGGGCATAAGCCAGTGAACACAAGAGTAAACCAGACAAAAAGAAACAGATACGATGCATACGGATGGGTTTAAGTTTTTATAAAACTACTACTTCCGCCCAATTCAACTCAATAAAAGCCTGGAATTCATTGTTTTAATTTGGATTAAGGCTAGTCAGGTTGCTATTTAGCTACCCTCTAAAAAGCAAGAGGCCCGTTAAAAACGGGCTCCTCGGTTGTTGTGCCCTTGCAGGTAAACCGCAAGATAAGGGCAATCAGATTTTAATAAAATGTCAAACAGAAAGGAGAAATCATGTTGGGTGAAGGGTCTTATTTCTGTTGGGTCTGACCGGCACTTTTTAAAGATAAATAAAATACGCGTGTTATTTTTACGGAATTCCTGAAAAAGAAAAGTTAAAGGCTATTGTTTTTGTTTTTTCTCATTTTAGTAAATCTCCTTCGTATATTTTTTCTATTTCTACTTTTGGAACCCGTGAACCTCCTCTCGTCGGTTTACTAATTTTCAATTACTTAATAATGTTATGTTCATTTTCTTTGCTTCTCCAAAGAAAACGAACCAAAAG
>CEVM01127962.1_pt1 | contig 92571 bp, 84 predicted proteins | sample 531481 | NCBI WGS metagenome assembly CEVM01 (sample SAMEA2623649, study PRJEB7988) | marine metagenome | biome: marine biome (ENVO:00000447); feature: mesopelagic zone (ENVO:00000213) & marine oxygen minimum zone (ENVO:01000065); material: "saline water (ENVO:00002010), including plankton...
ATGGCCCAACAGATACATCAACTTTGCAAGTGCTGCCTCTGTAGTCATGTCTTTTCCTGAAATAACTCCTAGTTTTTTAAGCCCCACACTCGTTTCATACAATCCCATCGCGACACTTCCGCCGCTGCATTGCGTTATATTAATGACTGGTATATCCTGAGCGATCAGTTTTTTTATTGCTCCAAGAAACCAAGGCTCGTTGGTCACATTCCCGCTTCCATAGGTTTCTAAGATCACTCCTTCCAATGCTGGGTAATCAAACAAATAATGAATGGTTTCAGGACCTATTCCGGGGAACATCTTGATAAGAAGTACATTTGACTCTAATGCAGTATGGACTTTCAGTTTTTTTCTTCGGTTAGGGCGATACAACGCATCGTCGTCGAACACCAGATGCACGCCACTTTCTGCCAGGGGCGGATAATTAGGAGAGTTAAAAGCTTCAAAATGCTCGGCATTGATCTTGGTCGTACGATTTGCCCGATACAATTTGTATTCAAAATACAAACACACCTCCGAAACTTTTGGATGATTCTTCTCGCGCCACGCAGCGATCTGAATGGAAGTAATTAGGTTTTCCTTGGCGTCCGTACGTAAATCTCCAATAGGCAGTTGTGAACCGGTAAAAACAACGGGCTTCGAAAGATTCTCTAACATAAAACTAAGTGCCGAACTGGTGTACGACATGGTATCGCTACCGTGCAGCACCACAAACCCATCGAAGGCATCGTAGTGCTTTTCGATCATTTGAGCCAGTGCCACCCAATAGGTTGGATTCATATTAGAACTGTCAATGGGCGTATCAAAACTTATGGTTTCAATGTCACAATCCAGTAGTTTTAGCTCGGGGATATGCTCTAAGAGTTCATCAAAATTGAAATTCCGAAGAGCGCCGGTTTCAAAATCCTTGATCATCCCAATGGTTCCACCGGTATAAATCAATAATATGCGTGGTGCGTGCGTCATTTATATCCCAAATATTTCTTTTGAATTTTCTGTTGTGATGCGAGCTACTTCCGCTTCTGAAAGGCCATAAATATCCGCCACTTTTTGACAGACTAAACGTACATAAGCACTTTCGTTTCGCTTGCCGCGATACGGAGCTGGGGCTAAGTAAGGGGCATCCGTTTCCAAAACGATATGCTTGATATCTATGGTATCTAAAAACGTATCGATCTTTCCATTTTTGAAGGTCACAACACCACCAATTCCCAGCTTCATATTATAGCGAATCGCCTGAAGCGCCTGATCGTAGGTTCCCGTAAAACAATGAAAAATTCCGAAGAGACGATCATCCTTACATTCCTCCAATACCTCAAACACCTCATCAAACGCATCTCTACAGTGAATGACGATAGGCAACTGATGATCTTTTGCCAACTGTATTTGTCTTCGGAAGGCTTCTTGCTGAATGTCTAGCGTAGTGGTATCCCAGTATAAGTCGACCCCAATTTCTCCAACCGCAATAAAGTTCCGCTTGCGGAACTGCGCTTCCACATGTTGCAATTCCGCTTCAAAATTTTCCTTTACGGAAGTAGGATGCAAACCCATCATTAGATGGACGTTGTCTGAAAATTCTTGCTCTAAAGCATACATTCTTTCCGTATAACTACTATCAATCGCCGGAATAAAAAAGCGTGTAACTCCTTTGTCGATCGCCCGTTGTATCATTTCTGCTCGGTCTTCATCGAATGCTCCGCTATATAAATGGGTATGCGTATCTGTCAACATGTTGCAAAGCTAATTATTTTGTTAGCTATCTTTGCATATTTCTATGAAAACAGACCTTCGACAATTCTTAGAAGCGGCGGGCTTTTATCGAATTCCATTACAGAAATTAGCAACAGGGCATTATAAATGTACTGTTCGGGTAAACGATATCCCCGGTATTTTCATTATCGACACCGGCGCTTCCTCAAGTTGTATCGGTGCTGCTCAAGCCGAAACCTTTCGTCTGGAAAAAGAAGACAGTGAAATCAAAGCAGCCGGGGCGGGGGCCATAAACATGCAAACCCAGTTAGCCAGAAGCAATCGTTTGCGTATTGGAGGTAAATCCATTCGCAATGTTGAATTGGTTATTTTTGATCTCACGCATGTAAACCAAGCCCTTGCTCAAGCCGAAGAAACTGCTGTAGATGGAATTATTGGGGCCGATCTCTTAAAAAAATATCGAGCCGTGATAGACTATGGAAGAAACGTATTGTACTTAAAATGAGTAGTTCTCGTAAAAAAAGTTAATTTTACGACATAATTCATTTTATTGAAAAGGACACTCACATATTTCTTGGTAGGATGTTCGGTAATTGCAACGGCAGTAGCCCAAGATCGCTTGGCACATTTTGAAACTGTAGTTAACACTTCAGAAGATCCTGTTGAACGGCTACACGCCTTGGATTCTTTGATAGGGCTGACACGGAATCAGGACGCAGATCAATTTACATATTACAGTTTAGAATATATTGAGCTTGCAAAACAACTTGACAGCATTGAGGCGGCTGCCAGGAAGGTTATTCACGTGGCACACACCTTTACCAAGATAAAGAATCAGCCTGAAACTACCTTAAAACTAACCAATAGTCTCCTCGCGAGAAAATATCAAATCAAAGACTCTTTCTTATTGGGAAGCTTATATCTGAAACGGGGCGGGGCGCAATTTGATTTTGATTTGAACAAGGCGGTAGCCGATTATAAACTTGCCGTTGAAAATTACGGGAGTGGTGATTCTTTGTACATAGCAGACGCTTATTTGTTCTTAGGACAAGCATATTCTAATCTTGGAAAATTTGTTCCTGCAGCCGAAAGTTTTCATCGCTCCTATGCCTATTTTGAAGCACTCAAAGATTATGAGTATATGCTGTATGCGCAACAAGGCATTGTTGTGATGTTTAGTATGAATGGCTTTTACGAGAAAGCCATTTCAGAAAGAAACCTTAGCATAGAAAAATATAAAAACCTAGGTCTTATTAAGCATCTAACGACCTCCTATTACAATCAGGCGTTAGACTTTAAAAAAATGGGGGACGAGAAAAAGCAATTAGAGTTTTTACTCAAGGCATATGATTCTATGATTAACTTGCCGGAAAATGATAAAACCTCTAACACCCAAATCATGCTCTATAGTGCGTTGTTAGAGTATTATAGTGAGATGGGTGATGTAGAGGAAGCTCAGAGATATTTGATTCTCATCGAAGAAACTTACATTGCCTCCAGTAAAAGTCCGCAGAATAAATCTTATTACTATGGAGCCAAAGCCCATCACGCTATGGCGACAGGGAGATATCGATCAGCGTTAGCATACGCCGAAAAAAAGCTGGAAAACATCTTATTAGTAAATTATGAAGACGACATTCTATCTTCGTATAAATTACTTCATGAGACCCACAAAGCCAACAAGAATTACGAAGAAAGCCTCCATTATTTAACCAAGTACGATTCGCTTCGAGGCGCTACATACAACAAGACTACGGCCAATTCGTTGGCGTATTATCAAACCTTGTATGAAACCGAAAGAACTACCCGAGAGTTAATGGCAAAAAACACCCGCATTCAATTGCTGGCAAAGGACAATTCCAACTTTAAAAAATTGGTCACCTTCGTAAGTATTGCCATGATCTTAGCCTTTGGTGTGCTACTCCTATACCGTAACCAACGCCACTTAAAAAACAAAAAATCATTGCAGGAGCGGTTTAGTCAAGCCTTGTTATTGTCGCAAGAGAACGAACGAAAAAGGATCTCAAAAGATCTCCACGATGGTTTAGGGCAACAGTTATTACTTATTAAGAACAAGCTGTTTACTCAAGGGGACAAGGAAACGAAAGCCATGGTAGATGCCACTATCGAAGAAGTTCGTGCCATTTCTAGAGACCTTCATCCGTTTCAATTACAAGAAATGGGGATCACCAAAGCTTTGGAGTTTACATTGAAACAAGTGGATGAAAACACAGCGCTGTTTGTTTCTTCGGAAATAGACAATATTGACAACCTGTTCAACCCAGAGCAAGAGGTCAATATTTACAGAATCGTTCAAGAAAGTTTGAGCAACATTATTAAACACGCCAAAGCGGAAGCGGGAAAAGTTTCCGTGGAACGTTTAAAGAACACCGTTAGAATTGTCGTGAAAGACAATGGTGTTGGGTTCGACTTCAACGAAAAATATCAAAATATAAAGTCCCTGGGACTAAAAACCTTATTAGAACGAACCAAGTTTTTGAATGGTCAAATGAAGATTTATTCAAAACAAGGCACGGGAACGGAATTAGAATTTAAAATACCAACGGTTTGAACCAACCATCTATCATAACCGCAGACGACCATCCTTTACTACTAAAAGGATTGAATGATTTTTTATTGGAAAAAAAGCACAATCTTATTGGCAGTGCTTCGAACGGGCGAGAAGCTTTTCAATTGATTGTAGAAAAACAACCTGAAATCGCCGTCTTAGATATACAAATGCCAGGCATGTCCGGTATTGATGTAGCGCGTAAAGTACGCGACCAAAAACTCAGTACAAAGATTGTTTTCATCACTTTTCATAAAGAAAAAGAACTTTATGATGCTGCTTTAGAACTCAATGTTTGTGGCTACATATTAAAGGAGTTTGCCATTGAAGAAATTGAAACCTGTATTCAAAATGTGTCGAAGGATCAACCTTTTTTCAGTCCGAAGATCAAAGAGCTTTTGGGTGCTGATGTTCTAGACAATGATTCGCTGACCTCCCTAACCCCTTCCGAAAAGAAAATACTGAAACTCATCGCCAGCGATAAAACCAATCGAGAGATTGCCTCTATTTTATTCATATCGCACAGAACCGTGGAGAAACATCGCAGTAATATCATCAATAAACTCCAATTAGAGCCCAAAACCAATAGCCTTTTAATCTGGGCGAAAGAGAATCACGGTAAGCTCATTTAACAAAATATTTAGAATTTACGTGTTTCCACGTATTTACTCGTATTGAAATATTTAGGACATTTATCCTATGAAAAATACGTTACAGATCGACCCGCTCCCTGCGCGAGACAAGAAAGCAAAAAAGGCAGTGTTTTTTGTTGTTTTTGCCTTTGTTATCTTAGTGGTCGCTCTTAACATTTTCCAATACTTTGTTTCATATACATAAGTTTTAAATACAGCTAACTAACCGAAAACCCCCAACATATGTTGGGGGTTTTTTCGTATATGTATTTAAAAAATATTGAGAAACTACAGCTCGAGTGCTTTTTTAACATCGTTATCCATTAACAGTTCTTCTGGACTTTCCAAGGCTTCCTTGATCGCCACTAAGAAACCAACCGATTCACGACCGTCAATAATACGGTGATCGTAACTCAACGCCACGTACATGATAGGTGCGATAGCAATAGCACCATCTTTAGCAATAGGTCGCTCTACGATATTGTGCATTCCTAAGATAGCAGATTGTGGTGGGTTGATAATAGGGGTTGACAACATGCTTCCAAACACGCCTCCATTGGAGATCGTAAACGTACCTCCGGTCATTTCATCCACAGTAATCTGTCCATCACGCGCACGAATTGCCAAGCGTTTCACTTCGCTTTCTACGCCTCTAAAAGTAAGATTTTCAGCATTTCGAATAACGGGCACCATCAAGCCTTTTGGACCTGAAACCGCAATGGAAATATCTTTATAATCGTAGGTGATCTTATAATCCCCATCGATCATCGAGTTCACTTCAGGGTACATTTCTAAGGCACGTACCACTGCCAAGGTAAAGAACGACATAAAGCCAAGGCTTACCCCATGCTTTTCCTTAAAGGTTTCTTTATATTCCTTCCGAAGGTCAAAAATAGGCGTCATGTCCACCTCATTGAAGGTGGTAAGCATCGCCGTTTCGTTCTTCGCTGAAACCAGGCGCTCTGCCACTTTACGACGCAACATCGAAAGCTTTTTACGTTCAGAGCCGCGACTTCCGTTGCCCGGAGTTCCCATGGAAGGCTGTGCGTTTTCTGCATCATTCTTGGTAATGCGACCATCTCTACCACTTCCCTTTACGGTCTTGGGATCGATCTCTTTTTCGTCTAAGATTTTCTTTGCCGCCGGCGAAGGGGTGCCGGTTGCATAGGTTTTATCTTGTGTTTGGTCTGGCGTACTCGATTTGGAAGGCGTTTCCGTTTTTGCTTCAGCCTTATCGCCGCTGTCTTTATTTTCGGCTTGTTGCTTGTCTAGATCTGGACCTGCATTCTCAGCACCTTTCTCGTCCCCCGGATTCTTATAGGTTTCAGTAGTATCGTCTCCACCGCCCGGTTTTTCAGCTTCCGTGTCGATCAAACAAACTACTTCCCCAACGGCTACCGCATCGCCTTCTTCCGCTTTAAGCGTAATAATTCCGCTGGCCTCAGCAGGAAGCTCTAGCGTTGCTTTGTCGCTATCCACTTCTGCAATGGCTTGGTCTTTTTCCACCCAGTCGCCATCTTCTACCAACCACTGTGCGATTTCTACTTCGGTTATGGACTCTCCCGGTGAAGGGACTTTCATTTCTAATGCCATAGTATTCTAGTTTTCCGAATTCGTTTCGGTTATTCGTTATCAGTTTTATTAAATACGTCCTCGATCACACGTTGATGCCTTGCTTTGCTTCGAACCGCGCTACCGGATGCCGGAGCCGCGTAAATCTTTCGACTGCAAACACGCCAGTTTCTCGCTTCTTCCAAATGCATCAACATATGTGAGTAGGCGCCCATATTTCTAGGTTCTTCCTGAGCCCAAACAATATCTGTTGCCTTCTTATATTTTTTAAGTGTTTTTTCTATTTCTTTCTTCGGAAGCGGGAACAATTGTTCCAAACGAACCAAAGCAACATCCTTTCGTTTCTCTTCTTCTTTCACTTCCAATAGATCATAATAGAATTTCCCGCTTACAAACACTAAACTTGTTACTTCCGAAGCTTTTGCGGTAGGGTCGTCTATCAACGTTTGGAACGTTCCTTCTGCCAATTCTTCTTTGGTAGAAACTACTTTCGGGTGTCGCAACAAACTCTTCGGTGTGAATACGATCAAAGGTTTTCTAAAATCTACCTTCATTTGTCTGCGCAACAAATGGTAGAAATTTGCCGGTGTGGTACAATCGGCGATGTACATATTGTCTTTCGCACACAATTGTAAATAGCGCTCCATACGGGCTGAAGAGTGCTCCGCTCCTTGTCCTTCGTACCCATGTGGCAACAACATCACCAATCCGTTTTGCAATTTCCACTTATCTTCCGCAGCAGAAATATATTGATCGATCATGATCTGTGCTCCATTGCTGAAATCTCCAAACTGCGCCTCCCAGATGGTCAATGTCTTCGGACTCGCCATGGCGTATCCATAGTCAAACCCAACGACGCCATATTCCGAAAGCAATGAATTATAAATATAGAAGTCGCCCTGCTTTCCCGAGAGATCATTATGCAACACAATTTCTTCTTCACTATCTTCAACCTTTACCACAGCATGGCGGTGCGAAAAGGTACCTCGCTCAATATCTTGACCGGTCATACGTACATCATACCCTTCTTTTAATAAGGTAGCATACGCCAACAATTCTCCCATGGCCCAATCGAGTTTGTTGTCGTCAAAATACATTTTATGACGCGCCTCAATGAGCTTGGAGATCTTTCTCAAGAATTTTTTGTCCTTCGGAAGTTGCGTAATCGTTTCTGCAATTTCTGTTAATTCTTTTATTGGGAATGTTGTATCTGTCGCGGCCATCATCTTATCCTCTTCCGCATAGTGGAATCCATCCCACTCGTCTTTCATGATCGCGGTGATCTCAGTCTTGTCTTCTTTTCGAGAATCCTCTAGTTTTTCCTCCAGCTTGTCTTTGTATTCCTGCTCTAACTGCTTGGTAAATCCTTCTTCAATAATGCCTTGCTTAAAGAGCTTTTCGGCATAAATGTCTCGCGGATTACTATGCTTTGAGATCGCTTTGTACAGTTTAGGCTGTGTAAAACGTGGCTCATCTCCTTCGTTATGACCGTATTTACGATATCCTAGCAAGTCAATAAATACGTCGCGACCAAACTCCATTCTAAAATCGAGCGCGAAAAGCACGGCGTGCACCACAGCCTCTGCGTCGTCTGCATTCACGTGAAGTACGGGCGAAAGGGTTACTTTTCCCACATCGGTACAATAGGTAGATGAACGGCCGTCTAGATAATTGGTGGTAAAACCAACTTGATTATTGACGACCAAATGTATGGTACCTCCCGTTTTGTAACCATCTAATTGTGCCATTTGAACGATCTCATAGACAATTCCTTGCCCGGCGATCGCAGCATCCCCATGCACTACGATTGGCAATACTTTCTTTAGTTCTTGTTTGTGATGGCGGTCTTGTTTTGCTCTAGCGATTCCTTGAACCACGGCCCCTACCGTTTCTAGGTGAGACGGGTTAGGAGCAATGTTCAGATTGATCTCTTTACCACTATCAGTGGTTCTTTTGGAGGTCCAACCCAAGTGATATTTTACATCGCCATCAAAAATATCTTGGGCGTAATCTTTCCCATCGAATTCGCTAAAAATGTCTTTGGCACTTTTTCCGAAGATATTCGTCAAGGTACTCAAACGCCCACGGTGAGCCATTCCCATCACAAATTCTTCTACCCCTTTTTCGGCGGCATTTTCTATTAAGGCATCTAGCGCAGGAATTAAACTCTCACCGCCTTCCAGACTAAATCGTTTTTGACCTACATACTTGGTATGCAAGAAATTTTCAAAAGAAACGGCTTCATTGAGTTTTTGGAGGATATGTATTTTTTGTTCTTTGGAAAATTGTGGCTGATTGTCATTAACATTCAGCTTTTTCTGAATCCACTCAATCTCTTCGGGCTTTCGAATGTACATGTATTCGATCCCGATACTATCACAATAGATACTATTGAGGTGCTGTAGGATATTCTCTAGGGTGGTTTCCCCTATTCCCAGGATTTCACCCGCTTTGAAGACTGTGGAAAGATCGTCTTCCGAAAGGCCAAAATTCTCAATGGCGAGGGTTGGGACATATTTTCTACGTTCTCGAACAGGATTGGTCTTTGTAAAAAGGTGTCCACGACTCCGATACCCGTCAATCAACTGAATGACTTGAAATTCTTTCCGAACGGATTCCGGAAGGGCTTCACCGGGAGCGATCCCAATGGCTTCGAGTGAATCACTTTCCAACCCAAAATCAAATCCCTGAAAAAATGCGCGCCAACTAGGCTCCACGCTATCGGGATATTGTAGGTATTTATCGTAAAGTGCTGCGATTTGTGCGGGATGTACCGCGTTTAGAAAAGAATATCGGTCCATAGTAGGAGTGCCCTGGTTCTGTTTTTTGAAACGGTACAAAAATACAATAATTCCAAGAACTACCGTGGGTTAACTCGCAGATTTATCGCCTTAATTCCTTAAAATTTTGTGAAGAGAATACGAAGATTTTAAACTGTACGTCGCATTAACCATTGTCCGAATTCACGCAAGGTCGCTTTATTGGTCTCTTCCATTTTAACGGAGCTCAACACTGTATTTGCCTTTTCAGTATAGAATTCTATTTCCCGTTGCAGAGCTTCATCTGCACCCGTATTGACAAAAATCCTCTTCACCGCCGCGATCTTCTCTTGAGGATCCTTTGGAGTAATACTGGAAAGGCTTTCCAGTTCTTTCGCCTGTAAAGGTGAAGCATTGTTCATGGCCGTAATGTATAGGAAGGTCTTTTTGTTCGCGATAATATCTCCCCCTACTTGTTTTCCAAAAGTCTTTGGGTTTCCGAAGGCATCTAAATAATCATCTTGTAATTGAAAAGCGATGCCCAAATTTCTTCCAAATTCGTACATATTATCTTTACAACGCTCACTCGCCCCAGCCACGATGGCACCCATTTTCATAGCAGCCCCTAACAATACGGCGGTTTTATAATCGATCATTTTTATGTAGGCCTCTAAGGTGACATCATCACGGGTTTCAAAATCAACATCGTACTGCTGTCCTTCACAAACTTCGATCGCTGTTTTGCTAAAAAGCTTTGCCAATTCCCGAAATCGCTCCGCAGGATAGGCCTCGAACAGCTGATACGCTAAGATCAACATCGCATCTCCCGAAAGTATTCCAGTGTTCACATCCCATTTTTCGTGCACCGTTTGATGCCCTCTTCGCAACGGAGCCTCATCCATGATATCGTCATGAATTAGTGAAAAATTGTGGAATAATTCTACCGCCAAAGCAGCTGGCATCGCCTGCTCACAATCTGCCTGAAAGAAATCACAGGTCATCAAAGTTAACGCAGGTCGTAATCGTTTGCCACCTAATTGTAGAATGTACTGTATGGGTTCATACAAATGCTTAGGTTCTTTATCGGGGATCGTGGCTTCGATATGCTTTTGTAGTCGCTCACCGTAAGATGTTAGTAATTCCATCGTGCAAATTTGCCGCTAAAATACGGGATTCAGCATAACTGCGCTTCAAAAAATCAAACGACTTCTACCGGGCAATGTTAAATAATTGTAAAACTTAGGAAACTTTTTTTGTTTTTAAAGTTTCCTCGCAATATCTTTGCGCCTGTTATGAAAGAAAAAATCATTGAAAAATCAGCTGAAATGTTCTTGAACCTAGGGTTTAAGAGTGTCACCATGGATGATATCGCACAGGAAATGGGGATTTCAAAAAAGACCATTTATTTGCATTTCAAAAACAAGACCGAGCTTGTCCATGAAACGGTGATGAGTGTATTTCACGATATCGTATGTGGTATCGATCACATTCGGGAGCAGTCGAAAGACCCTATTGAAGAGTTATTTGAAATTAAAAAGTTTGCCATGGTGCATCTTAAATATGAGAAAAGCTCTCCGCAATATCAACTTCAAAAATATTACCCAGAAGTCTATGCGGCTGTGACCGAAAAGAAATTTGAGAACATGAACGAATGTACGGTCGCAAATTTGGAACGCGGCGTCGCTTCAGGAGTATACCGAAGCAATATTGACGTACCTTTTATATCGCGAATCTACTTTTTGTGTTTAAGCGGACTTTCAGATGAGTCGTATTTTCCGACAGATCGCTTTCCGAAGATCAAAACCATGGCTGATTTCTTAGAATATCACCTACGCGGCATTGTGACCGCAAAAGGTGCCAAAAAATTAGACACCCTACTTAACCAACAAGAAAATGCATAGAATCTATTCTCTATTCATCGTATGTATCATCGGATTTTCTGCAACCGCCCAGCAAGGATCCTCTTATTCTTTTTCGCTTGAAGAGGCAGTTGCCTTTGCCCTTGACAGCAATTACACTGCGCTCAATGCCCGTCGTGATATCGCCAAGGCACTCAAGCAGAAATGGGAGACCACCGCAACCGGCTTACCGCAGATCAGCGCGAATATTTCCTATCAATACAATATTAAACAGCCGGTAACACTTCTCCCCGCAGAAATTACCGGTGGACCTCCGGGCACCTTCGTTCCGGTGACTTTTGGAACGAAGCAAAATGCGAATGCTGTGGCAACGCTAAATCAACTTATCTTCGATGGAAGTTATTTGGTGGGACTTCAAGCCGCGAAAGCGTTCTTGGATTTTTCTGAAAATGCTACGGAAAAAACCAATCTCGAAGTGCGCAAGGGGATTATTAATGCTTATGGCAGTGTTTTATTAGCAGAAGAACTCGTTGCCATTTTTGAAAAGAATAAAGCTGCTTTGGAAGAAAACCTTTTTGAAACCCGAAAGATCTATGAAAATGGTCTCACCGAAGAAGAAAGCGTTGAGCAATTAGAAGTGACCCTTCTTGATGTAGAGACACAATTGAGCAATGCGCGAAGAAGCGCGCTCATCGCACGACAAATGTTCAATGTAGCACTGGGAATTCCTACCGAAAGTTTGGTGATCTTTGAAGATGATCTGGATGAACTAGCGTTGAATAACAGCTCGCTTCAACTGTTGCAGGAAGATCTTTCCATCGAAAATAATGTGGATTATAAGATCGCGTACAACCTTACCGAGCAGCGCTCCTTAGAAATGAAATTGGAAAAAAGCAAGGCACTTCCCAGCATCTCAGCCTTTGTTAATTATGGTACTCAAGCTAACAGCAATGATTTTACATTTTTAGACAGCGATCAACGCTGGTTTCAATCGTCTGTGCTAGGCGTGAGTATGAACATCCCTATTTTCAGCAGCGGACAAAGAAGTGCGCGTACCCAACAAGCAAAAATCGCGCTGGAACAGGCTGAAACCGAATTAGAAGAAACCGTTCAAAACGTGCGACTTGCCCTAAATACAGCCCGCAGTAACTTTCAGTTTGCTATCGAAAAATATGAAAATGCCAAAAAGAACATCGCGCTGGCAGAACGTATCGAATCGAAGAATCAAGTGAAATTTACGGAAGGTTTGAGCACCAGTTTCGATCTAAGACAGGCACAAACACAATTGTACTCAGCGCAACAACAATACTTTCAGTCAATGCTAGACCTCATCAATGCAAAAGCTGAAATTGAAACCGTATTGAATACGCCAGATGTGCGCATCGATTCCGAAGAAATAAAAAAGAACTATTAAAAAACAGTTTTTCTGTTAACCAATCAAGACACAATAATGAAACATAGAACAAAACATATCATGAAAAATCTGCTCCTCTTATTTTCAGTCGGATTTCTGCTTTCCTCGTGTGGCGGCGGAGGTGATAACAACTCCTTAGAGGCAGTATTGTCTTCAGGTGATGTAGCGACGCTTCAGGCAAAGAAAGATGAACTGGTTACTCAACAGCAAGACATTCAGCAACAAGTAAAGCAGTTAGATGCCAAACTGAAAGAACTCAATCCTGAACGTAACGTACCTTTGATCACCACCTTTGTGGCCACAGACACGTTGTTCAAGCATTATGTAGAATTACAAGGTAGTGTTGAGACCAAGCAGAATTTGGTCATTACTCCCGAAATGGGCGGCATCCTAGAACGCGTTTACGTAAAAGAGGGTGACAAGGTTGCTAAAGGACAGTTACTTGCAAAGATCGATGACGGCGGATTAAGTCAGCAACTCGCACAATTGCAAGTGCAAGCGGATCTTGCCAAAACTACGTTCGAACGTCAAGAACGCCTCTGGAATCAGAAGATCGGAAGCGAAATACAATACCTTCAAGCAAAATCAAACTACGAAGGACAACAAGAAGCCGTAGCCCAATTGAAGCGTCAATTGGCAAAAGCCAATGTGCGCGCTCCTTTTTCAGGAACCATTGATAATGTGATCACAGAGCAAGGAAGCGTGGTTTCTCCGGGACAAACAGCACTAATGCGCTTGGTAAACCTAAGTGACATGTACATTGAAACCGACGTGCCCGAAACCTACCTCACCGATGTGACCGTAGGAAAAGAAGTAGAAGTGATGTTCCCGGTGCTCGGAAAAAAAGTAACGACAGAGATCCGCCAAACAGGAGACTTTATCAATCCCGACAACAGAACCTATATGGCCGAAATTGCGGTGCCCAATGAAGACAAAACCATCAAACCGAATTTAACAGCGCGTTTGAAGATCAACGATTACACAAAGGAGAATGCAATTTTGATCCCACAGAGTATCATTTCTGAAAATGCCGATGGCGAACAATATGTCTATGTCCTTACCGAAAAAGATGGAGACAAAGCGGTAGCGCAACGCGTGATCATTGAAACCGGAAAGACACAGGGAGATATTATTGAAGTCGTTAGTGGCTTGTCACCCGGAGTAGAGATCATCGATGAAGGAGCACGTAGTGTTAAAGAGGGGCAAACCGTAATGATCATCAACCAATAGAAAGGCGCACGTTTCATATTCAAAACGTATAAGAATGGCAAAAAAGAAAAAGAATACCGAGAAAGAATTTAAACTCTCCTCTTGGGCGATCAATAACAAGACCACCATTTATGTGATGATGATCTTGATACTGTTCTCAGGAATCTCAGCCTATTTCAGTATGCCCAGAGAGAGCTTTCCAGAAGTTCACGAAACAAAAATTTATATCAGTTCCTTATTCCCAGGAAATACTGCGGAAGACATTGAAAAACTCATTACCAATCCGCTGGAAGACAAACTTAAAACGGTAAGTAATGTCATAGAGATCACCTCTACTTCGCAAGAAGACTATTCTATGATCATTGTCGAATTTGATGAGGATATTTCGGTAGAACTCGCCAAACAAAAGGTGAAGGATGAAGTAGATTCAGAGACTTCTGGAGAAGATTGGCCCACCTTTAATGGCGCGAAAGTAGAGCCTAATATTTTCGAGTTAAGTCTTTCGGAAGAAATGCCTATCCTCAACATTAATATCTCGGGAAATTATCCTGTGTTAAAGTTGAAGGAATATGCCGAATATTTACAGGATGAAATCGAAGATCTGCCGCAGATCAAGAAAGCAGACATTCGTGGAGTGCAGGAAAAAGAAGTAGAAGTTGCGGTAGACATCTATAAGATGATGGCGAGTAACGTCAGTTTTCAAGACATCAGTAGTGCTATCGCAAACGGAAACATGACCATGTCTGCAGGTAATTTTATTGCCAGCGGGCAACGCCGAACCATTCGAATTCTGGGAGAGATTGATGAACCGGAAGAACTCAACAATTTTGTGGTTAAGAGTGAGAACGGCAACATTGTATATCTGCAAGATATCGCGGATGTGAGCTTTACGGAAAAAGATCGTACTACGTACGCCCGTGAATCAGGAGAACGCGTCGTGATGCTCGATGTGAAAAAACGATCGGGAAAAAATATGGTGGCTGCCGCGGAAGAGATCGAACTCATCGTGGAAGAAGCAAAAACGAATGTGTTCCCATCAGATCTTTCCGTATCCATTACCAACGATCAATCTTCGAAGACCATCGGACAGGTAGACGATCTGGTAAATAATATCATCTTTGGGATCATTCTCGTAGTAACCGTATTGATGTTCTTCCTTGGGTTTAAGAACGCACTATTCGTTGGGTTCGCAATCCCTATGTCGATGCTCATGTCGCTCATGATCTTAAATCAACTGGGCTACACCATGAACACGATGATTTTATTCGGACTCATCATGGGGCTTGGGATGCTTGTGGACAACGGGATTGTAGTGGTTGAAAATGTGTACCGTCTCATGGATGAAGAAGGCATGTCTCGCGTGGAAGCTGCCAAGCGCGGTATCGGAGAAATTGCTTTCCCTATTATTATTTCTACAGCCACAACGGTAGCTGCCTTTATTCCGCTAGGCTTATGGCCGGGACTCATGGGACAGTTTATGAAGTATTTCCCCATTACGCTATCGGTAGTTCTCGGTTCTTCCCTCTTTGTCGCCATCTTCTTTAACTCGGTTTTGGTGTCGCAATTCATGAAAGTCGAGGATAAGAATATGCCGAAGAAACAACTCATAAAAATATCGTCGATCGTTGGAGGAATCGGACTCCTTGTACTCATCTTCGGTGGAGAATATCGAGCCCTAGGATCTCTTATGGTCTTTACCGCCATTATGTTATGGGTATATCGTTTGTTGCTTCGCGGAATGGCAAATCGTTTTCAGAATAGATCTCTTGTCAAACTAGAGAATTGGTACGAACGACGCCTTACAGGGTCATTCAAAAAGAAACGCCCTTATTGGATCGTGGGTGCTACGTTTGTGTTGTTGATAGGCGCGTTTATGGCTTTTGGTGCTTCCGTAGCAAGTCAGCGTACGAAGATTGAATTCTTCCCAGACAACAAGCCGAACCAGATCATTGTCTATATCGAATATCCGCAAGGAACCGATATTGAAAAGACCAATCGTATCACGAAAGAGATCGAAGAAAAGGTGTACGATGTGATCAATAGTGAAATGTACATCGAGGACGGGCGCAATTTTATGGTAGAAAGTGCTGTTAGTCAGGTAGGAGAAGGTGCTGGAAACCCACAAACCGATGGAGGCTCTGCTGCCGAAATGCCCCATAAAGGAAAGATCACCGCTTCCATGCGCGAGTACAAATTTCGAAATGGAAAGGATAGTGAACTGCTTCGGCAAAAAGTGCAGGAAGCTTTAGTAGGCATCTACCCCGGAGTATTGATTTCCGTAGAAAAAGATGCCAATGGACCTCCAGCCGGATCGCCCATCAACATCGAATTAGAAGGAGAAGATTACAATGAGCTTATTGCTACCGCCGAACGGATGCGCGAGTACATCAACAGTAAGAATATTGCTGCTATTGATGAATTAAAGATCGATGTAAACAAAGACAAACCTGCCATGCAGGTGGTGGTAGATCGTGAAAAAGCGGGAGAACTGGGCGTGAGTGCCGGACAGGTTGGCCAACAACTCCGTAATGCGATCTTCGGAACCAAAGCCGGAGTGTATAAAGAAGACGGAGAAGATTATGATATCTATGTGCGTTTTGATGAAGAAAGTCGCTACAACACCAGTGCGCTTTTCAATCAAACGATGACATTCCGCACCAACACCGGTCAATTGCGAAATATCCCTGTTTCTGCGGTAGCGACCAAAAGAAACAACTCAGGATTCAGTGCCATCAAACACAGAGATACCCGACGTGTGGTGACGGTCTATTCGGCCTTAGCGCCCGGCTATACAGACGCGGGAGCCGTGGTGAGTAGAATTCAGGATGAAATGCGGTATTTCGAGAACCTTCCTGAAGACATCAAAATTGACTATACCGGTCAAATTGAGGAACAGAACAAACAAATGCAATTCTTGATGGGAGCGTTTTTTAGTGGTCTCGGACTCATATTCTTGATTCTTATCTTCCAATTCAACTCGATTTCAAAACCTACGATCATTATGTTGGCGATCTTTTTGAGTTTGATTGGCGTATTCGGAGGAATCGTTATCTCCGGAGCACCTTTTGTGATCATGATGACCATGATGGGAATTATTTCCTTAGCGGGAATTGTGGTGAATAATGGTGTCGTATTATTAGACTACGCGCAATTATTGATCGATCGGAAGAAAAATCAATTAGACCTAGATGAGGATGAATTCTTGTCGAAAGAAGACCTGCTTACCAGCATCATTCGCGCCGGGAAAGCACGTTTGCGTCCGGTATTGCTTACGGCCATCACGACCATACTCGGATTGATTCCGTTGGTCATTGGGTTAAACATCAATTTTTACACGCTCTTTAGTGAGTTCGATCCCAATATTTACTTTGGAGGTGATAACGTGATCTTCTGGGGGCCACTAGCGTGGACCGTGATATACGGACTCTTAATCGCAACGTTCTTAACCTTGATTGTAGTTCCCGTTTTGTTCTACATCGCAATAAGAATGAAGATGTGGTGGCGCGCCAAGCGAAACCCTTCCGAAGAACTAACCGTGTACGAAGAAGCACAGTTGGAAGCTGCTGAATAATATACGTCTAACATAATAGTTTTAAAAAACCCTTTCTTTTTTGAAAGGGTTTTTTGTTTCGGAAAATACTGCGAGTCTGCAGCTAATTCTTAAATTTGCACACTAATTTTTACGCAATGTACAGAACGCACAATAACGGTCAGCTTCGCTCTAAAGACATAGGAACCACGGTGACTCTTTCGGGTTGGGTTCAAAAAATTCGAGATAAAGGGTTTATGGTGTGGGTCGATCTTCGAGATCGCTACGGAATTACCCAATTGATCTTCGACGAAGAACGCACTCCCAAAGAGATGATGGAAACCGCTTCCAAGCTGGGACGGGAATTTGTGATCCAAGTAAGTGGCGAAGTGATCGAGAGGGAAAGTAAAAACCCCAATATGCCTACCGGTGATGTAGAGATCTTAGTACGCGAAATCACAGTGTTAAATACATCATTGACACCTCCATTTACGATTGAAGACGATACAGACGGCGGTGAAGATTTGCGTATGAAATACCGTTATTTAGACATTCGACGAAGTCCTGTACGTTCTAATTTGGTCTTTCGTCACAAGGTCACCATGGCCGTGCGCAATTATCTTTCTGGAAAAGATTTTGTGGAAGTGGAGACTCCTTATCTTATCAAATCCACCCCCGAAGGAGCACGCGATTTCGTAGTGCCTTCACGAATGAATGAAGGGCAATTTTACGCACTTCCGCAGTCACCACAAACATTCAAACAGCTATTGATGGTCGGTGGAATGGACAAGTATTTTCAAATCGTAAAATGTTTTAGAGATGAAGACCTGCGTGCCGATCGACAGCCGGAATTTACCCAGATAGACTGTGAAATGGCCTTTGTGGAACAAGAAGATGTGTTGCAAACGTTTGAAGGACTTACCAAGCACTTATTGAAAGACATTAATGGTGTGGAGATAGAATCCTTCCCACGAATAACCTACGATGAAGCCATGCGTCGTTATGGAAATGACAAGCCGGATATTCGCTTCGGAATGGAATTTGGTGAATTGAACGAAGTTGCGCAACACAAAGATTTCAATGTCTTTAATACTGCGGAACTGGTGGTAGGTATCGCTGTTCCCGGCGGAAACGAATACAGCCGAAAAGAGATCGACAAACTGATCGATTGGGTAAAGCGTCCACAAGTCGGCGCCCTTGGAATGGTCTATGTGCGATGCAATGATGACGGAAGTTTTAAATCTTCGGTAGATAAATTCTACGATCAGGAAGATCTTGCCGCTTGGGCAAAAGCCACCGGGGCAAAAGCAGGTGACCTTATTTGTGTCCTTTCCGGCGAAGCCAACAAAACACGTGCACAACTAAGTGCCCTCCGTATGGAATTGGCCGAACGACTCGGTTTGCGAAAGTCGGATGAATTCGCACCTCTTTGGGTCGTTGATTTCCCATTGTTAGAATGGGATGAAGAAACCGAACGCTACCATGCCATGCACCACCCGTTTACTTCACCAAAACCGGGACAAATGGAACTGCTTAAAACCGATCCGGGAGCCGTGAAGGCAAATGCTTACGATCTGGTCCTTAACGGAAATGAAATTGGCGGGGGTTCTATCCGTATTCACGATAAAGAAATACAGTCGAAAATGTTTGACTATTTAGGGTTTACACCGGAAGAAGCCAAAGCACAATTTGGCTTTTTAATGGATGCCTTCCAGTACGGAGCACCTCCGCATGGTGGTATCGCTTTTGGTCTCGACCGACTCGTGGCTATTTTGGGCGGACAAGAAACCATCCGCGATTTTATTGCCTTCCCGAAAAACAATGCTGGTCGTGATGTCATGATCGATGCTCCCGCGCCCATAGACAATGAACAATTAGACGAGCTGCATTTGCAACTCAACTTAAAATCGTAACTTTAAAATCCTGCATTTCGCAGGATTTTTTCTTGGAAAGATGAAACGACGTTCGGTGCTAAAACGATTTCTTATCTGGCGTTTGCGCCATATTCCGCAGCGGCAGTTTGTTTTTTTATTGAGCATCGTCGTTGGCTTTCTCTCCGGCGTAGGCGCCGTCTTGATCAAGAACGGAACGCATTTCATTCAACTTTTACTGGAAGGTGAATTAATAGACACCTACCAAACAGCTTTCTATTTTATTTTTCCGCTCATCGGACTTATACTAACCTATCTCGCCGTAACCTATATCATTCGAACCCCATTAACACAAGGTATTCCGGCAACACTGTTTGCGATCTCCAAACGAAAAGGAATCATGAAGCGATTTCAAATGTTTGGAAGTCTCATTACCGCTCCGCTTACCGTTGGATTTGGAGGCTCGGTAGGGTTGGAAGGCCCCACGGTCGCAACCGGCGCAGCGATGAGTTCTAATGTATCGCGACTGTTTCATATGGACCAACCTACGCGCACCTTATTGATTGGCTGCGCGGCGGCCGGTGCTATGTCCTCTATCTTTAAAGCACCCGTTGCTGCGATCATTTTTGCGGTGGAAGTATTTGCACTGGACCTAACATTAACTTCGTTGGTCCCATTACTATTGGCTTCCGTTTCGGCGATTATCACGTCTTATTTTTTCTTCGGAAATGATGTGTTGTTGCCGTTCCGCATCGAAGAGAGTTTTCAATTACGTGGCCTACCCTATTACATCGCGCTTAGCGTGGTGGCCGCCTTTGTCTCAATCTATTTTACCGAAGCCTACGCGCGAATACAACGTTTTTTCGAACGGATTGGCTCTCCTCTGAAGCGCTTACTGATTGGAGGCTTAGGCATCGGCGTATTGGTATATTTCATTCCCCCGCTCTACGGGGAAGGTTTTGATGTGATCAACAGTTTGGTACAGGGCAATCCTGAACGTGCCTTAGAAAACAACTTCTTTCATTTAGACCTCAGCAGCGTATGGATTGTCATCGGACTACTAGCCGGACTTGTACTATTTAAGGTTATTGCAGCCGGATTGACCTTTGGTGCAGGAGGTGTTGGGGGTATTTTCTCTCCTACGCTATTTATGGGAAGTATTATGGGGTATTGTTTCGCCCGTACCATCAATGCACTACCCTTCTTGTCGCACCGCATTTCTGAAAGTAATTTCACATTAGTAGGCATGACAGGACTGATGGCAGGGGTACTTCATGCACCACTTACGGCGATTTTCCTCATCGCTGAAGTGACCGGAGGCTACGACCTATTTATTCCTTTGATGCTTACCGCAGCCATATCCTTCAGCATCACCAAACATTTTGTACCACATTCTGTCTATTCTATGGAATTGGGTAAAAAAGGAGAACTCATAACTCATAATAAGGACCATGCCGTACTCACCTTTATGGACCTAAGTCGTGTGATAGAGACCAATTTTGTGGTAGTACATTCAGACATGTTGCTAAAAGATATTGTTTCCGAAGCGATTGTTAAGTCAAATCGAAATATTTTTCCAGTGGTAGATCGAGAATCCAAAGCATTGGAAGGTATCATTTTAATGGATGACTTGCGCCCTATCATGTTTGAACAGAAGTTGTATGAAGAAATAAGTGCTTCGGAACTCATGCAACATCCTCCTGAAATTATTATCTTGGGAGAAGACCGAATGACCGATGTAATGCAAAAGTTTCAGAATACAGGAGCTTGGAACCTACCGGTAGTATCAGAAAATAAATACTATGGCTTTGTTTCTAAGTCGAAATTACTCACGGCCTATCGCCGAAAATTAATTGCTTTTTCAGGAAGAACATGAGAATTGTCTTAATTGTATTGATCGTTTTAATCGCGGGAGGAACTTGTTTCGGGTTCTATATTCGTCCTGAAGACTATCGATTGGGCGAGCTTTGTATCGGTATTTCTATTGCCTCCCTGTTTTTTCTTTGGATGCCACTTTTTATCTTTCATCGGTGGCGGAAACGTAGCTTTAAGGACTATATGTTGACCAAAGAAAATATCGATAAGATGCGCGATGAAGGACGAAAGAAAAATCTGTAAATCAGGCAGTTTTTTCAAAATAGTTACGTTTTGGTAACCTACCGCTCAATATTTACCGTACCTTTACGCCCTATTATTAATTATTATTTTTTTTACAATGGAAGGAACAGTAAAGTTTTTTAACGAATCTAAAGGCTACGGCTTTATCACCAACGACGAAACCGGAAAAGACATCTTTGTACACGTTACAGGATTAAACGGGGAAGCGCTTAACGAAGGTGACAGAGTTGAGTATGTAGAAGAAGAAGGACGAAAAGGAATGGTAGCCGGGCAAGTGCGCGTAATCCACGATTAAGACATATATATCTTACCAATCGATTACAAACCCTCCCAATTTGGAGGGTTTTTTTATTAATTAAGGTTTCGTTTTTCAATAAAGAACTGCGTGAGCAATCTACTGGCTTCTTCTTCCATGACCCCTCCCTCGAGCGTTGTTTTTGGATGCAAGTTGGTATTCATGGCAATGCACCCTCGTTGTTCATCTCTAGCGCCGTAGACAATTCTTGAAATCTGACTCCAAAATAAGGCGCCTGCACACATTTGGCAAGGTTCTATAGTGACGTACAACGTACATCCTTGTAGATATTTCCCACCTAAATAATTGGCAGCTGCAGTAATGGCCTGCATTTCGGCATGAGCGGTAACGTCATTCAAGGTTTCGGTTAGATTATGCGCACGTGCTATGATCTGATTGTCAATGGCAATGACAGCACCAATGGGGATTTCTCCTTGATCATACGCAGTCGCTGCTTCCTGCAACGCTCGTTTCATAAAATAGGTATCATCAAAAGGCTGAATCATGCCCTAAAGATACAGGGTTTTTTGTTGCGAGCGATGCATCGTTTTTCGCTTCTGAATACGCTATCTTTGCTAGGTGTCTAAATCGCTGTTACATACTATTACCCTGCCTGAAGATTTGCGAACCTTGTCCCAAGAGGAGCTTCCAAAACTTGCCGAAGAACTACGGGATTTTATTATTGAAGTAGTGGCCACCAAAGAAGGGCATTTGGGCGCCAGTCTAGGCGTGGTAGAACTCACCATTGCTCTGCATTACCTGTTTAACACGCCCGAAGATAAATTAGTTTGGGATGTAGGACACCAAGCCTACGGCCATAAGATCTTAACAGGCCGAAGAGCTCAATTTCACACCAACCGACAATTAGGTGGCATCAGTGGTTTTCCGAAGCGAGCCGAAAGCGAATACGATACCTTTGGCACCGGACACAGCAGTACGGCCATCTCGGCCGCATTAGGCATGGCCACCGCAGCAAGACTTCAAGGAAATGACAAACGACAACATATTGCCGTGGTAGGGGATGCCTCTATTGCCAGTGGTATGGCTTTCGAAGCGTTAAATCATGCCGGTGTGAGCAACGCTAATCTACTGGTGATCTTAAATGATAATGCCATTGGGATCGATCCTAGCGTAGGTGCCTTGAAAGAATATTTTTTACAAGCTACGTTGGAAAAGAACGCGAAGCAGAATTCGGTTTTTGAAGCCTTTAATTTCGAATATTCCGGGCCCATTGACGGGCATGATCTTCCTGCTTTGCTTTCAGAATTAAACCGACTCAAAAATTTAAACGGCCCAAGACTGCTACACATCATTACCAAAAAAGGAAAAGGCTTAAAACAAGCGGAAGAACATCAAGTAACGTATCACGCGCCTGGAAAGTTTGATGCCAAAACAGGCGACCTCCTTCCGAAGCAACAAGAAAACCTACCCCCAAAATTTCAAGATGTTTTTGGAAAAACACTGGTTACCCTCGCTAAAACCAATGAAAAAATAGTAGGAATAACCCCTGCGATGCCTACGGGCAGCTCCCTTAAATTTATGATGGAAGCGTTCCCAGATCGTGCCTTCGATGTAGGCATCGCCGAACAACATGCCGTTACCTTTGCGGCCGGACTCGCCACCCAAGGAATGATCGTGTTTTGTAATATCTATTCAACGTTTTTACAACGCGCGTATGACCAAGTAATCCATGATGTGTGCTTGCAAAATCTTCCGGTGATCTTTTGTTTGGATCGCGCAGGTTTGGTGGGTCAAGACGGAGCTACCCATCACGGCATCTTCGATATCGCAGCCTTGAGGTGTATTCCGAATCTAATGGTTTGCGCTCCGCGGAATGAAATCGAGCTACAAAACATTATGTACACAGCGCAGTTAGGCCTAGAACACCCCATCGCGATTCGCTATCCACGCGGTCGTGGGACCCTAGTGGATTGGGAGCAAGGTTTTAAAAGCGTCTCTTTAGGAAAAGGAATCTGTCTTCAGTCGGGAACTGATATCGCCATTCTTTCTATCGGAACCATGGCTGTGAATGTTTCCGAAGCGATTAAAAAAACCCAAAAACCGGAAGCTATTAGCCATTATGATCTTCGATTTATAAAACCCTTAGATGAGGCCTTACTTCATAAGATTTTCAAACAATATAAAACAATTGTTACCGTGGAAGATGGTGTTGTCAAAGGAGGTTTCGGAAGTGCTATTGCTGAATTTGCCAGCGCACATCATTATCATCATCCGATTAGGATTCTTGGGATCCCTGATGTCTTTCCGGAGCACGGTTCCGTAGAAGAACTTCAAGAGCAATGCGGTATCTCCTCGCAAGCGATTTCAAGAACGCTGAACGAGCTACTTACAACTGTCCGTTAAGACGTTGATACAATTGCAAGGCATTGCCGTCAGTAAGTCGTGAAACGTAGTGGCAACTTTTCATAAGAAATTCATAGACACTGTCATTCCGATTCAGCTCTCCGTCAAAAGAATGTAACAACAAACGATCGTAGTGCCGCTCCTCCCCGTTTTGATAACGCTCAAAAGCCATCGTATAAGCGTCTAACAATTCAGAAAGCATTTTGTACCCGGCAATTTCTTTATCGATGACCTCCTGACTTTGATATACTTTTTCAACACTAATTTTTATGATATCATCAATTTGTGCTTTGTAAGAACTTTTATCGAGCAATGCTTCGGAAAAAGTTCCAGCTAGAATCGCCTCTTCGTGAGTTACAAACACTTCAACAGCTTCCTGAATAAGCGTGTTAACGGCTAAAGAACGCAAATAGGCCAAGCGATCAGATACTTTGGTGAGAGCGTGGTATTTTTCGGTTTGAATTCGATTTTGCACCAACTTGATCAAATACTCAAGTGCAAATTCTTCTTCGATCAAGCCAAGGTTGATACCATCTTCAAAATCAATAATGGTATAACAAATATCATCGGCAGCTTCTACGAGGTACGTTAATGGATGTCGGGCGTAGCCTTTCGGCGAATCAGAGGCACGTGATAATAATCCTAGTTCTTCAGCCACTTCTTGAAAGAACGGCAGGTCTTTCTGAAAAACTCCAAACTTTTTATCCGCAATATGAGCGGTGGGCTTTACAGGAAGCGACGGCTTTGGGTATTTCATAAACGCGCCCAAAGTGGCATAGGACAGTCGGAGTCCGCCTTGCACGCCATGCTTTGTTTCGGTGAGCATTTTAAAGCCATTGGCATTCCCTTCAAAAGCGACGAGATCTTGATATTCAGCGGCCGCTAGTTCGGCTTTAAAGCGTTTGCCATTTCCGTTACGGAAAAAATCTCCAATGGCTTTTTCACCGCTATGCCCAAAAGGGGGGTTCCCTATATCATGGGCCAGTGCAGCCGCAGCCACGATGGCCCCAAAATCATTGAATCGATAGCCAAGTGTTGAAGCCAAATGCGGGTGCTTCTCTAAGATCGCTTTTCCGGCGGCTCTTCCCAACGATCTTCCCACCACAGAAACCTCTAAACTGTGGGTTAAGCGAGTATGAACAAAGGATGTTTTCGACAATGGGATGACTTGGGTCTTGTCTTGTAAACTTCGGAAGGCAGACGAAAAAATGATACGGTCGTAATCTACTTCAAAACCAAGACGCGTCTCATCTTGTTCAATACGAAGGCGTTTGTTGGAATCTCCTTGTCTTTTCAAGGATAAAAGTTGTTCCCATTGCATCATAAACAGCAGCGATTTAAAGCGGCAAGATACTGATTTCGGAAGGACTCCGCTCGAAATCGATTTCGAAATTCGTATTAACATTTACATAACCTTAATGTTATGTAACATTAATCTGCGGTTAACAGCACCTTTACATTGTGTGTTCATCTTTGCCACAAGAAATTAAGCATCGAAATGAAACACTTTTTTACTGTTATATTTTTAGGACTCGCGTCACTCACATTTGCTCAAGGAACCGGTTCTATTGTAGGTCAGTTGACCGATAAAGATTACAATAATGAGCCCTTACCGTTCGCAAATGTACTTATAAAAGATACAGCAAAGGGAACGACTTCTGACATTGACGGATTGTACGCCCTTGAAAATTTAAGTCCGGGTACCTATACCGTGGTGTATAGTTTTGTAGGATATGAAACGGTAGAGATTGATAATATTACGGTAGAAGCCAATCGCGTGACTACGATAAATGTACCCATGGGCGCTAGTGCAGCTGCCTTGGACGAAGTGGTGATCACTACCACTAGAAGAAGAGATAGTGAAGTAGCCTTGTTATTAGAACAGAAAAAAGCGACCACCATTGTACAAAGCATTGGTGCCGAAGAACTTGCTCGAAAAGGAGTAGATAATGCCGCAGCAGCGGTCGCTCAGATTTCCGGAATTAGCCAACAGCAGGGAAGCAGCGAAGTATTTGTTAGAGGGTTGGGAGATCGTTATCAGAACACGACGATGAACGGTCTGTCCCTTCCATCTAATGATGTGAACAAGAAGAACATCAACCTAGAATTGTTCCCGTCAGAGATCATCGAGAGCGTTGCTGTAAGTAAGGCTTTCTCCAGCTATTTTTATGGCGACTTTAGTGCGGGTAATGTAAATATTACTTCCAAAGAATACACAGGGTCGGGATATTTGGCAATTTCTTCAGGTTCAGGATTTAACTCCAGTGCTATCGGAGAGAATTTCCTGCGCAGTGAAGGCCCTAGCTATTTTGGTTTCTACAACCGTTATGACAACAACCCTTTTGCTATTGTTTTATCGCATGGGGTAGATCCTCAAGAGGCTTCTTCACCAATTCCTTTTAATGGAGCGATTGAAGGGGGATATTCTTTCAATATTGACGACAATCAACGTTTGAGTTTCTTCGGAACGGCTTCGTTTACTAACAATTATTTCTATTCTGAATTTGAAGCCGTAGATTTTACCAACGACGTAAAATTGCGTTTCCCGAATGGGGAAGAATTTGAATATACTACCAACACTTCGGCGTTAGCCTCGATCATCTATAACAATGTAAGTGGGCAAAAAATAAAGTTCACTTCCTTATACTCCAATACCTCTAAAGACGAAGCGTCTTTCTTCGGAATTGGCGGACAAGGATTTAACCGAGACGGATTTAGTGGAAACGGTGACGGAGGTTTTTACCAATCGAATGTTCAGTTTGATCAAGACATGATCTTTGTAAACCAATTGAACGGTACGCACACACTTTCTGAAAATTGGTTGGCCGACTGGGGAATTGGTTTCAACAAAGTATTCTCAGACCAACCAGACAGAAGACGTTTGTCGTTAGAAGACTACCAATTCTTCTTAGATGATGACCCAAATACCAACGCCATTTTCTACGATAACATCGCTTTTGATAACCAGCGGTATTTCCAAAGTATCGAAGATGACGAATTGAACAGTTATCTGAACCTAAACTATAAGTTTTCTGAAGCGGTAAATGTGACTGTTGGATACAACGGACGAAGAAAAGAGCGTCGTTTCAATAACTGGCGTTACGGATATGAAATTTTAGACAAGAATGCGAATCCGGTGGTGGATCCGCTGAACTTAGACGATTTCTTCTTTGTTTCCAATTTCAATGTCCCTGAAGGTTCCGGATTATGGAACTTGCGTGTGGCGCGACAGCCGCTTGGTTTGGATGAGGTTCTTGGACTTACCAACGTACCGCAAGCATACGAAAACACCTATCGTGGAAACTTAGACATTCATGCCGGACTCGCAACGGCTGATATTCAAGTAGGGAAATTCCTATTTGTCCCCGGACTTCGCTTAGAGAACTGGTCGCAATCAGTAACCTACGATGTAATTAACCCGGTTCCCGGAGACCCTGGTTTCCGTACCGTAACAGAAAACCTATTGTTCCCAAGTTTGAACATCAAGTATGCGTTGAACGAAGACATGAACCTTCGTTTATCGGGAAGCCGTACTGCCTCTTATCCTGAATTTAAAGAGGCTGCCAACTTTGTGTACGAAGAAGTAACACAACGAATTGGAGGTAACCCGGATGTTCTTGGTAAAGCAGACGGAACCGGAGCGAGCTATTCTGATATCTTAAATGCAGATTTTAAATACGAATGGTTTCCAACACGTGGAGAACTCGTTGCGCTAAGTGTTTTTGCAAAAACCATTCAAGACCCTATTAACCGAGTGGTAGCGACCGATGCTACCGGTACTCAACGTTATTTCCGTACAGGAGATCAAGCGGAAGTATATGGTGTGGAATTAGAAGTTCGTAAGCACTTATTATTAGATGCCGATGAGAATCCATTGATCACCATTGGAGGTAACTTTGCGTATACCGACACCAAACAAGGCCTCAAAGATATTTCTACGGCCGATGGGTTTACCTTCGGAACCTCTTTTAGTCGTACCGAAGATGAATTGGAAGGCGCTTCTGCTGTTATCGCAAACGCCGATTTAAATTACTCGCCAACCTTTGGAACGTACAAACCAAAAGCTACGGTTGCCTTCTCTTATTTCTCAGACCGAATCTTTGCTTTGGGAAGTGGTGACTTAGGAAACATTGTTGAAAAATCGGTTCCAAGTTTGAACTTTATTTGGAGAAACTCATTTGGTGAGCATTTTGAAGCTAACTTAAGCGTAAAAAATATATTGAACCCTGAAATTAAAAGGGTTCGTGAAAACACCGGAGCTGAAGGAAGTGTCTTATTAGCACCCTTTGGCTTGGTAGACAACAATGGGGATGTAACCCTATTAAACTATACTCGTGGCGTCAGCTTCGGATTAACACTTAAATACAAAATATAACAATTAATTACTTATTTAAATTCACGCAATGATGAAAACTAATTTTCTTTTACTTATAGGCGTTTTTGCCTTAATCCTCACTTCTTGTGAGAGCGATGATACCGCTGATATCATCATCGAAGACAATAGCGTTACTACCATCAACAATGAAGGTGATGGCGGTGGCGGTGACGGTGGTGGTGCCGGAGACGAAGCAATTGCCTTAAGTGGAGTGTACACTTCAGACTTAAACTTAACCGCAGACAATGAGTACTTGGTAACCGGTGCTGTATTAATGGCAGAAGGAACTACCTTGAACATTGCTCCTGGAACTACTATTAACGTTGCCCCAGTAGGAGTACAAGCTTACATCGCGATCTTGCAAGGAGCACGTATCGTTGCAGATGCGAGCGCTGATAACCCAATTGTATTCACTTCAAATGCAGATTCTCCTGGTTCTGGTGATTGGGGTGGTATCGTAATGTGTGGTCGTGCGCCTATCAATTCAACTGCTGACGGTTCTACCGATACTTCTACTACTGAGGTAGGTGGACTTTCTTATGGAGGAAATAGCCCTGGAGATGACTCTGGTATCCTTCGTTATGTTCGTGTAGAATATGCGGGTGGTGCTGTTGACGGAAACTCTGAGTTGAATGGGGTATCTCTATATGCTATCGGAAACAATACTATTATTGATTATGTACAAGTATATGTAGGTTCTGATGACGGTTTCGAATTCTTCGGTGGTACCGTAAATGCTAGTCACTTGGCAGTATTTGGTTCTGAAGATGATTCTATCGACTGGACAGAAGGATACACTGGAAGCTTAACAGATGTTTATATTGAGCACACGGCAAGCCATGATAAGGCTTTTGAATGTGATGGATACAACACTGATTTCTCAAACGAAGGGGGTTATTTTTCTGCACCTAACGTAACGAATGTAACGATTGTTGGAACCAACGACGCTGACAACGAAGCGATTCGTCTTCGTGCCGGAACACAAGGAATCTTCACAAATGTAGTGATCTCTGATTTTGATGAAGGATTTGATCTTGATGGTGATATGGGTGACAACCCAACCGGACAAGGTGTTCTTGATGGATTGTTACAAGCAATGGATGTTACCTTTAACAACGTAACAACACAAGTAAAAAATGACACCGGATTTGACTTCATGGATAGTGATTTCTTAACAGGTGTTGGAAATGGAACGGGAACTGACTTCGCTACCTGGGGCGCAGGTTGGGCTCGTTAATATTCAATTTCATAACATAAAAAAAGCTCCCAAATTGGGAGCTTTTTTGTTCTTACGTATTGCGTTTAATTACTAACTACGCGGCTGTCGGTCAAGGTCCATGTGGTAACTTCACCAATTCTTGAATCGGTGTAGGTTACCTCTTTTTTGGTATTTCCATTATAGAAAGTCCACGTTCCAACTTTTTGCCCCTTGTTGTAGTATGCTTCTGCGGTTAAAGTGCCCGCGGGGTTAAAACTTAACCATTTTCCGTCAAGTTTACCTGTTTTGGTATAGCTTCCTTTTTGAGCAACAACCCCATTGTCGTGATACAACACAGCATCAATCTGATCTCCATTAAGTGTATAGGAGTCTTTTGGTGCTTCTTGGGCCATAGCCACATTCACGGTCAATAATAAAACGATCATCCAAGCTAAATTCTTCATAATAGGGCGTTTTGAATTAATATTTACTTTACAAATATAACGAATTATTTACATTCAAAATACATTTACGTAACATTTACATAACATTAAAACTATAACATCTTGTTTTTCAATATTTTACATTTTAAGATTTAACATTGGAACCTGAATAAGTAACTCTAAACAGCCCATGGATACTATTTATCTATGATTGAGATTTAATCCTTCGGTAAAACTCATAACATTTAGGTAACATTTGCTACAAAAATTAATTTCAAATTTGTTGTTCTAAGTACACAAGCTTTTATGGAAAACATTTACCTGATTATGCTTATAGCCCTTGCCGTATTGGCTATAGCTGACTTGGTAGTTGGGGTGAGTAATGACGCGGTTAATTTTTTGAATTCGGCCATTGGTTCTAAAGCCGTTACGTTTAGAACTATCATGATTGTTGCCAGCATAGGTATTGCCTTCGGAGCGCTTTCCTCTAGTGGAATGATGGAGGTTGCCCGTAAAGGAATCTTTGTTCCCGGCCAATTTTATTTTGATGAGATCATGATCATTTTTATGGCGGTAATGATCACCGATATCCTGCTTTTAGACTTTTTTAATAGCTTAGGACTCCCTACATCCACTACAGTTTCGATTGTTTTCGAATTATTAGGAGCCGCCGTCTGTATGTCGGTTATCAAGATCAACAACAGCGATAACAGCATTCTAGATATTGGGAATTATATCAATTCAGACAAGGCCACGGAAATTATTCTGGGTATTCTGCTTTCTGTAGTCGTAGCCTTTACCATCGGTGCGATCGTACAGTTTATTTCTCGTTTTCTCCTCACTTTTAATTTTGAAAAAAAAGCCTCTTGGGTGGCTGCTGTTTTTGGAGGATTAGCAACCACCGCCATAGCCTATTTTATCATCATCAAAGGGTTAAAAGGTGCTGCCATTCTACCGGCCTCTTTTAATGCGTGGGCTAATGAAAATCTTTGGCAGTTTCTTGGTGTGAACGCCATTCTTTGGACAGTCATATCTTGGATTGTGATTGCTGCTTTTAGAGTAAATATTTACAAAGTGGTCATTGTTCTGGGCACTTTCGCCTTAGCAATGGCTTTTGCAGGGAACGACCTGGTGAACTTCATTGGAGTTCCTATGGCCGCCTATCAATCCTATTTAGATTGGAGTGCTTCCGGAATTCCTGCGGAAGCCTTTAGCATGGAAAGCCTTGCGGAAAAAGTACCTACACAGCCCTTATTACTGTTACTCGCCGGATTGGTGATGGTCTTAACATTATGGTTTAGTGAAAAGGCCCGTCGTGTGGTAAAAACATCCGTAGATCTTTCCAGACAAGATCAAGTAAAAGAACGTTTTAGTCCGAATTGGCTGTCTCAAAACCTAGTACGTGGCGTTATTGCCATCAATCGTGGCCTAACCTTTGTTCTCCCTGAATCCTTTCAGAAAATGATGCAAAGGCGATTCACACTAAGTACTTCGAAGAAAATATTGGACAAGGACGCTCCTGCTTTTGACATGGTTCGTGCTGCCGTAAACCTTATGGTGGCCAGTGTGCTTATCTCGATCGCCACCGGTATGAAATTACCGTTGTCAACCACCTATGTCACCTTTATGGTAGCGATGGGTACTTCTTTGGCTGATAGAGCTTGGGGTAGCGATAGTGCCGTCTATCGTGTTGCCGGAGTGATCAATGTAATTGGCGGATGGTTTATGACTGCCATTACCGCTTTTACAGCAGCTGCAATTCTCGCATTTGTAATTTATAAGTTTGAAGGCATTGCCTTGCTGGTTTTATTGGGACTTGCTCTTTTCTTAATTATCAGAAACTATCGCAAGGCACAACAAAACACTCGTGAGATCAAAGAAGAGATTCGCTTTAAGAAAGCAGAAAGTTATTCTATTCAAGGCGTGATCGAAGAAAGTTCGAACAATGTTTCAACCGTGATGCGTCGCGGTAGCAAGTTGCTTACGAATACCTTTAAACACTTATCCAAACAAGACTTAAAAGGTCTTAAAAAAGACCGAAAATACGGAGAGAAACTCACTGATGAGATGGACGAGTTGAAAAGTCACGTGTTTTATTATATTCGAAATGTAGAAGCCGACACGGCTTCAGCAAGCACATTCTATCTCCTCATCCAAGACACGCTGGAAGATATCGTGCAATCCTTCACCTTTATCACAAAGACGAGCTACAAACATGTGAAAAACAATCACCGCGGACTCAAATTCAACCAAATTAGGGATTTGATGGAGATTGATGAGAAATTGAAAAGCTTGTTTGAAAGCATCACTGTTGAGTTTGATAATAATGCGTATGAAAACCTCCCTGCCCTAGTCGAAAAGAAGCAGGTCTTTATGGATTACCTTTCCGAAGAAATAGAGAAACAAATCAAGCGCACCAAAGACCCTGATGCAAGTGCACGAAACACAGCGTTGTACTTTAGCTTATTGTTGGAATGTAAAGACTTGGTGGAAGCTAGCACCAAACTATTAGAGCAATATTACATTGAATATTCCCGAACCAAAACTACGGGCATCCTTTAAATTGATATTCTTAAAATATCAAATCCTCGTAAAAAAAAGTGCTATCAAAATAGTAATAGTCTAAAGAGACGACAATCAAGTTGTGGATAAAATGAATAATCATTCCTAACCAAAGTGTCTTAAAACGAAAGCGAAGGTACCCTAACGCCATTCCGAAGGGAAATATCCAAAGCATTGACACAAAAGAAAAGTGAACCAACGCAAACAAGACGGCCGTGGCAATAATGGTAACGGTTGGATTTAAAAGTAATCTCAACTGATTAAACAGAAACCCTCGAAACGCTAGCTCTTCAAAAATTGGAGGAATAAGCACATAAAAGATCATCGCCCAAAGAACCGGATTTTCGTAGGTAAAATATTCCCAAAACACGTTATTGTCTTCCACTTCAAGAAATGAATTTATAACGTCCATCCCGTAATAAACTGAAAAGCCAGTAACTATTGGAAACAGTATCGATATGCCCCACGCCCAAAGAGGCACTCCCTGCGCAGTAAACAAGGCGAGGATCCTCTTCCAATCCATAAGACAAAAAATGATGGTACTGAGGATAAAAATACCTTCAACCCACAATTCGCGGGTAAGGGTGATTTCCTCTTCATAAATAAAAAAAGAAACAATAGTGTGAAGTAAAAAAAAGGCATAAAAAGCAACGATCAAATAGACCACTCGCCTTTCTTTACCTACTTTTTCAGGAACCAATGGCATTCCACAGTGACCACAAAATTTATCGTTGTCACTCATAGTGGCATTGCAATGACTACAATACAATGTCTTGTTATCTAATTCTTCTAAGTTCAATTGCTGAATGGATGCCTCTAATTAAAAAGATGACAACGATCACCTTTAGAATAATTCCTTTGTACATAGATTCGGGTTCCACAAGTGCATTGATAACAATCACGGTACCATACACCATCAATCCAAGTATCAATGCAATTAAAGGTTTTTTTTGTGACCAAAACCCCAACACTAAGTATGTCAAACATAAAATACCATTACTGATAAAAATATCTGTTGTAGCATTACCAAAATACATAATGATGGAATGAAGGAATGTGATCCCGGCAACCACATAAAGAAGCGTTCGCGCATTCTTTATCACTTTGGGTGCATCTTTAACTTTCTGTGCTTTCATGATCCGCTCCGAGTGAAACCTTGACTTTTCACCTGCCGTACCTCCTTGCGGATATCCACATTGTGTACAATATTTTTGAACGTCAAGGAGCGGGGTTTCACAATGTTGGCAAAGTAGCGTAGCCGTTTCCATAAGTACTTGGGATTAAGAGCGACAAAATAGTACAATTTATGAGTATCACAAAAAAAAGGAAAGCCATTACAGCTTTCCTTTATCAACACTTAAATGGAGGTTCTCTTTCGAGAACTTAAGAACCGCACATCAAACAATCTTCATCATCTTCAGCCTCACGAGATTGCGCTAACAAATCTCGTAATTCTTGTGCGGTTAAAGGTTTATCCCCGGCATTGGTCGCAGCAACTTGCGTTTCGGCGGCTTCCGGAACCGGTTGTTGTTTCTTCTTACTTTTTAAGGTGAACTTAATGGCATCTACGGCACTCTTTGTACGCAGATAGTACATCCCTGTTTTGAGTCCGCTCTTCCAAGCGTAAAAATGCATGGACGTAAGTTTTGCATAGTTCGCGTCTTCCATAAATAGATTCAGCGACTGCGATTGATCAATAAAATAGCCTCGATGCCGCGACATATCAATAATATCTTTCATACTCAACTCCCAAACGGTTTTGTACAGTTCTTTTAATTCCTGCGGAATCACATCGATATGCTGAATAGAACCATTGGCTCGCATGATCTCCTCTTTTAAATCATCATTCCAAAGGCCAAGATTTACGAGGTCTTCCAAAAGGTGCTTATTGACCACAATAAACTCTCCGGAAAGAACCCGGCGCGTATAGATATTAGAAGTATATGGTTCGAAGGCTTCATTGTTACCTAAAATTTGAGAAGTAGATGCGGTAGGCATTGGCGCGACCAAAAGCGAATTCCGAACGCCGTGCTTCTTTACTTTTGCGCGAAGTTTTTCCCAATCCCAGCGCCCGCTCAATTCGCTGTCTTCAATCCCCCAGAGGTTATGCTGAAACTGTCCTTTGGAAATCGGAGAGCCCTCGTAAGAGTCGTAAGCTCCGTCTTCTTTCGCTTCTTCCATCGAAGCTGAAATGGCCGCATAGTACAAGGTTTCAAAAATATCTTGATTTAACTGTTTAGCCTCATCACTGGTGAACGGCATTCGCAATTTGATAAACGTATCGGCTAATCCTTGTACTCCGAGTCCGACAGGTCTATGACGGAAATTAGAATTTGCCGCTTCCTTTACGGGATAGAAGTTTCTATCGATCACACGGTTGAGGTTCTTCGTAACACGTTTTGTTACATTAAATAATTCTTTATGATCAAACGCTCCATCTTTAATGAACATTGGCAATGCGATGGAAGCCAAGTTACATACCGCTACCTCATCCGGAGCGGTATACTCTAGAATTTCAGTACATAAGTTGGAGGAGCGAATGGTACCCAAATTCTGTTGATTGCTTTTACGATTCGCCGAATCTTTATACAACATATAAGGCGTTCCGGTTTCAATTTGAGACTCTAGAATCTTCTCCCATAATTCTCTGGCTTTGATCGTTTTTCTTCCTTTGTCTTCAGCTTCGTACTTCGCATAGAGCGTTTCAAATTCATCACCGTGACAATCAAATAATCCGGGACATTCATTGGGACACATAAGGGTCCAATCGCCATCCTCCTGAACGCGCTTCATAAATAAATCTGGGATCCACATAGCGTAGAAGAGGTCACGCGCCCGCATTTCTTCTTTACCGTGATTCTTTTTCAGATCTAGAAAATCAAAAATATCAGCATGCCATGGCTCTACGTAAATAGCGAAAGAACCTTTGCGTTTTCCACCTCCTTGATCCACATAGCGAGCCGTATCATTGAACACACGAAGCATAGGCACAATACCGTTGGAAGTTCCGTTGGTGCCCGCAATGTAAGAGCCGGTAGCACGAATGTTGTGAATAGACAAGCCAATTCCTCCAGCCGACTGTGAAATCTTTGCCGTTTGCTTCAGCGTATCGTAAATACCGTCGATACTGTCTTCCTTCATCGTTAACAGGAAGCAAGAGGACATTTGTGGTTTTGGTGTTCCGCTATTGAAGAGGGTAGGCGTAGCATGGGTGAAATATTTCTTCGACATCAACTCGTACGTTTCCTTCACCGCTTTCAGATCGTCTAAATGGATGCCTACGGAAACCCGCATCAGCATGTGTTGCGGACGCTCGACGATTTCGCCATTCAGTTTTAGTAAATACGAACGCTCTAAGGTTTTAAAACCGAAATAATCGTATCCGAAATCGCGATTATAGATAATTGTAGAATCTAATTCTTCGGCGTTTTCCTGAATGATCTGATAGACCTCATCACTAAGCAATGGTGCTTTTTTTCCCGTACGCGGATTGACATACTCGTACAAGTCGGTCATCACTTCCGAAAAGGTCTTCTTTGTGTTTTTATGTAGGTTAGAAACCGAGATACGCGCGGCCAGACGTGCATAATCCGGGTGTGAGACAGTCATAGTGGCAGCAATTTCCGCCGCTAAATTATCCAATTCGCTAGTGGTCACGCCATCATACAAGCCTTCGATCACTCGAAGCGCTACTTTTACTGGATCCACCAATTCATTGAGTCCGTAGCACAATTTACGCACTCTCGCCGTGATCTTGTCGAACATTACAGGTTCTTTCCGGCCGTCTCTTTTAATTACATTCATAGTTCTTTGTCCTTAGCTTTGTTAAACAATTAGAGATGCGTTTCCTAGTGTCACAGGGTCTCTGTCACATGGTAAACCGATTGTCATTGCGCCTATGGTGGGGAACCATCGCACTTTAGAAGTCGGCGTCGAAACTAATCTTATTCGAATCTTTGTCTTTATTGGTCACACCGGCCTTTTGATATTCTGAAACGCGTTTCTCAAAGAAGTTCGTCTTTCCTTGTAGGGATATCATATCCATAAAGTCGAATGGATTACTGGCGTTATATTCTTTTTCGCATTCCAATTCTACCAAGAGGCGGTCTGTTACAAACTCGAGGTATTGCGTCATCAGTTTGGCGTTCATCCCGATGAGGCTTACCGGAAGCGATTCGGTAATGAATTCACGTTCTATTGTTAACGCGTCTACGATGATTTCGCGAATGCGTTCTTTGGAAACTTTATGAACGAGGTGATTGTTGTGAAGGTGTACGGCAAAGTCGCAATGCACCCCTTCATCTCGAGAGATCAATTCGTTTGAGAACGTAAGACCCGGCATGAGACCTCGTTTTTTCAACCAAAAGATGGAACAGAACGCCCCGGAAAAGAAAATACCTTCTACTGCAGCAAAAGCTATGAGTCGTTCTGCAAAGCTTGGACTCTCGATCCACTTTAGTGCCCAATCTGCCTTCTTCTTAATGGCAGGAAAGTTCTCTATAGCTTTGAAGAGCTTGTCTTTCTCGACATCATTTTTCACGTAGGTGTCGATCAACAGCGAGTAGGTTTCGCTATGGATGTTCTCCATCATGATCTGGAAACCGTAAAAGAACTTTGCTTCAGAGTATTGTACCTCATTCACAAAGTTCTCGGCTAGGTTTTCGTTCACGATACCGTCACTGGCGGCAAAAAAGGCAAGGATGTGCTTAATGAAGTAGCGCTCATCATCGTTAAGTTTATTGTTCCAGTCGGAAAGATCCTGATGTAGATCAATTTCTTCCGCCGTCCAAAAACTTGCTTCACTCTTCTTATACCAATCCCAAATATCATGGTGTTGGATCGGAAAAATGACAAATCGATCTTTGTTTTCTTGCAATATGGGCTCTACTTCACTCATGTCCTTCGTTTTTATAAATCCTTAAAAAATCTCGTTACTAGGGACTAACAAATATGGAAAAAAATGAGCCGAAAATCGGTTATCTCCGTAATCGGTTGTCAACAAAGTTTTTAACAGCAGCGCATATTACTGTTCCTGTTTTTTTGTTAAAAACAGTGTCTATTTATTTGTTTATCAATACATTAAAACCAATAAGGCAGTTATCAACAAACACAAAGGTGACAAAGAAAACTAAGCCACTAGAGGTATGTTACCTGTAAGCGACCTTACTTGTAGTATGGCCTTAGATCTGTTCTTCGAAGCAGAAAAAAGAATCTTTGAAGTTCATAATTTTTTACATCTATCAATTCCCCATGGAGCCCAATTGTCTTTCGGGAAAAGAGAGAATTATGATCCCAAATCATCCATATCTAGATCGTCAATTGCCTTCCAGGTTTCGTCGAGGTCCATATTGGTACCACTGGCCTTTACATAAAAACGATCATTGTAAAAAAGTTGGATTTCGCTGGCGTTGTTGTTTTTTCGATACTCTTCAATTGCTTTCATGCCGTCCCGTTTTGTCGTACGACGCATTCTTGATTCATCTTCTTCCTCAAAATCTTGAGAAAACATCAAACGCATCCCGGCGGTAGCAGCTGCTCCGGTTTGTCCGGCCCCGTCGATGATCTGCACTCTAAATTTTTTAGATTTTGATTCGTCTGTATACGTCCCTTCAATCGTCGCAATTTGCATGTACGAACCTTGCCCGGCCTTATATCCTGTTCGGGTTAATCCGGAAAGTTCCTCAGGCAGCCATTCTTTAAAGGCTTCATTGGTAAGCGGTTCTTTTTCTTGCAGTTTTTTGATATCATCCTGCATATTGTTCAGCTCCTTAACAGCCTTCGTAGTATTAGAAACGTTTTGCTTTGTCTCTTTGATTTTCTTTGAAACAGGGTTATCACATCCTACGGCAACAACCATAGCAAGGGCTAGGATCCATGAATATTTCATAATGAAAAGGTTTATGGTTAATGGCAGTAAGGTAAAGATAATCAGAAAGGTACACAATGCCCCGAATGGGTAATCTGCGTCTTAGGAGTAATTTTCTGCTACTTTTTCCAGTTGGGAGTACCAATGGGGGCCAAATTTTCGAACCAAGGCTTCTTTTACAAACTTGTATACCGGAACTTTCAATTCTTTCCCTAGCACACAAGCGTCATCGCAAATAGGCCATCGATGATAATTGACGGCGGAAAATTCACTGTATTCCTGAATGCGCACCGGATACAAATGACAAGAAATTGGTTTTTTGAAATTGGTCACCCCCGCATTATAGGCTTGTTCAATTCCACAGGCGGCAATTCCATCTTCCGAAAAGGTTACATAGGCACACTCGGCGCCATTTACCAAGGGGGTTTCTAATTCATCAAGCGGTGAAACAATATGGGTTCCTTGGGCCTCAATGGCAGCAATGCCCTCCGGACGTAAAAAGTCTTTGATCTTTGGGTAGGTTTCGGCTAACAGCGTGACCTCTTCTTCCGTAACCGGTGCTCCCGCTTCGCCTTCTACACAACACGCCCCTTTGCATGCATTGAGATTACACACAAAATCTTTTTCTAAAACATCTTCAGAAACGATCGCTTTGCCTAATTGAAACATGCGGCAAAGATATTATTTTCACGTCTTCCTATGGCTTCTCTTTGATTTTTAATTTGAAGTTTCACCGCAAAAATCCTATTGGTATTTCCTACCTTTGCATTTTGAAATGAAGCCATCTTATGGAACTGGATTTTAAACAGATACTTACCGCCACCATGGTACTTTTTGCGGTGATCGATATTGTGGGAAACATCCCTATTGTTATTTCCTTACGAGAAAAATCGGGACATATTCACAGTGAAAAAGCATCGATCGTAGCAGCCATAGTGATGATCGTTTTCTTGTTCTTGGGAGAGAGCATTTTACGATTGATCGGGATCAACGTCAATGAATTTGCCGTGGCCGGAGCCTTCATTTTGTTCTTTATTGCGTTGGAAATGATCTTAGGCGTTACCTTGTTCAAAGAAGGTGCTACAAGTCCGGACCTTGCGTCCATCTTCCCACTGGCCTTCCCTATGCTCGCGGGTCCGGGAAGCTTGACCACTTTACTTTCGCTTCGAGCGGAATACAACATCTGGAACATCATTATTGCTATTGTCTTGAACATTGTCATTATTTATGCGGTATTGAAAACCTCTGGAAAACTGCAACGAATACTCGGAAAGAACGGAATTATGATCATTCAGAAGGTATTTGGAGTGATTCTATTGGCCATCGCCGTGAAGCTTTTTACGTCAAACATTCAAGAATTATTTAACTAAGAGATTATGAAAATTTTCAGATACGTTCTACTCGCATTAGCTGTTGGACTCATCATCTTCAACGCTACCAAACTTGATGGCGAACACTTGTTGGAAGGCGATAGCGCTGTAGCACTAATCGGAATTCTGGCGGCGGCTTGTGTTATTGTGCTGATCGTAATTCTACAGATCTCACTGCGTATTCAGAAGAAAACAAAGAAATAATGTTTCTGGAGTTATTGAGCTAGCCTTGCTTCTCGTTTTATGATGGTTTGGATCATTGGATCTCCTTGATTGAGGATCGATTCGTAGGCATTAGACCCAAACAATTGCTCTGCTATGTTGGCTTTGATCGATTTTTTCAGTTCTTCGGTATAATCGCTCATGTCAATTTGCGCTCTATCGAGTCTGGCATAGGAAATAAAGTCTTCCAACACGGCATTTTCTACTTCGTAATCTGCATTGAATTCGCGTAAATTCATTCCTTTAAACGCAGCGCGATTTGCTTCAAGGTATTCGAAGATAAAGTAAGACATATATCCATTTCGGGACACGTATTCCAGCGTTTTATTCTCAATACTGGTATCCTTCGGAACAAAAATATCTGGGATGATCCCTCCTCCACCATACACCACTTTTCCTTTTGGTGTTACAAATTTCAGAGAATCGGCCACTTTGATGCTATCGGCACTGATCAATTCGCCATTGCGATAGCGACGTTCGTAATCGCTGTAATAATCTTCCACCCCGTTGTCATACGGTTTTTGAATGGAACGGCCGGTAGGCGTATAATATCGTGCAATGGTCAAGCGAACGGCACTTCCGTCGCCCAATGCCATTTCGCGCTGCACCAAACCTTTTCCGAAGGACCGTCTCCCAACGATGAGTCCGCGATCGTTGTCTTGCAGCGCTCCGGCGACAATTTCGCTAGCAGAAGCCGAATTTTCATTGATCAACACATACACCATTCCATCTTCAAAATCACCTCGACGCGTCGCGTATGAATAGCTTTCTTCCCCTTTTTTGTTTCGGGTAATGAGCACGAGCTTGTCATCTTCTAAGAATTCATCTACCAAACGCTCTGCAGCATAAATATAACCCCCAGGGTTGTCTCTAAGATCGAGTACCAAACGTTCCATACCGTCATCGATCAGCGCTTCCATAGCGTCGTCAAATTCTTCAGGAGTCGATTCAGAAAAACGATTCACCTTGATGTACCCTAACTTATCAGTAATTTTATATGCAGCATCCACACTCACAATGGGGACTCTTTTACGCTTTACGCGTTTTTCAAAAATGCGGTCTTCACTTTTTCGGTACACCTTAAGATTCACCTTAGAATTGATCGCGCCTTTAAGATATTCTGAAATACTATCGCGGTCAATATTCTCACCGAACAACTTCTTATCATTTGCATATAAAATACGATCTCCTCCACGAATACCTACCTGTGCCGCCGACCCCCCTTCGATGGCTCGAATCACTGCAATGGTATCATTATACACATAAAAGCTAATGCCGATCCCTACAAAATTACCACGCATGTCATCGGCGGTTTCCTCGTATTGATCTACGGGGATATATACTGAATGCGGATCGAGATTTTCTAAGATTCCGTTCACCGTAACATCTACGATGCTATCGGTGTTCACCTTATCCACATATTCATAATCAATGTAATCAATAAGTCGGTTGAGCTTATCTTTTTTTGAATTGGTTGCGAAGATCTTTTCGTTACTGTCTTCGAAGTTCAGTTTAGAGCCAAGAAATACCCCCGCAGCCAATGCGATACCTAATAATAGTGGTAAATATTTCTTTAAAGGACTCATTACAATTTAATATCTAGATCAGGAAGGTGTGATATGCTAACGCCAGCTCGTTCTAAAAATTTCACTCCGCTGTTATCTTTATACAACTCATGATACACCAATCGCTTGATACCCGCTTGGTGTATCAACTTACTGCATTGCTGGCAGGGCGACATGGTGATATACAATGTAGCGCCATGACAAGATTGCGTGGAAGCCGCCACTTTTAAAATGGCGTTGGCCTCTGCATGAAGCACATACCATTTTGTTTCTCCATTTTCGTCTTCACAAACATTTTCAAAACCTGTAGGAGTTCCGTTATAGCCATCGCTGATGATCATTTTATCTTTAACGATAAGCGCTCCCACTTGTCTTCGTTCACAATACGATAATTTTGCCCATTCTTGCGCCATACGTAAGTAGGCAATATCATATGTTAACTGCTTGTCTCTGTTCATGAAAGATATTAGATAAGTAGCGAATTTAGCAGGAAGTTACAGGCTTTCAAAAAATACGGGTGTTAAATGTTTCCGAAGATTTAGAATATCCAATTCTCGACAAGCATGGGGATCACAAGGCCAATAACGATGGAGGAGATCACGAGGATCCAATCGCGACGTGCCATTCGGAAGAAGAAATGAAGCAGGCTCCCTAAAACCACCACGACAAAAACAACGATTACCTGAGAAAGCTCAATCCCCAAGGCAAACTCAAATAAAGGCGTCAAGCCGCCGTCTTGGTTGATCATATTAAAATATCTTCCGAAGCCAAATCCGTGAATGACACCAAAGAAGAGCGTAATAAAATATAACCACCACCCTTTTTTATGATCAGCAGGTTTATAAGCAGTGAAGATGGTATAGAGTGCGGCGGCTAAAATCGTAATAGGAATTAGAAACTCAACCCAAGCAGCGTCCACTTGTACAATATCGTAATGAGTTGCGATCAACGAAACGGTATGCCCCACAGTAAACGCCGTCACAAGCAACAATAATTTTCGCCATGCGGCCGCAGGATATCCAACGGTTAAGACCACTAAAAAAAGAACATGATCGTAGGCGGTCCAGTCCAGTACGTGGGTGATTCCGAGTTTTACATATAACCAAAATTCAGACATAAGCTAACAATTCATCTTTTATACATAGAATCGTAGAAATGTAAGTTTTATTTAGGGAATCACCTAAGAATTCTTCTTACAAAAACACAGGAACAGTCTTTTCTAATTATGCATCACAGAACGGTGTTTGTTCAATTGCAATAGGTAGCTTAATCCTAGCAATAGTAGCAAAGCCCAAACTAAAGGCACGAAGATCATTTGCTTTTGAGCTTCCTGCGAACAGTCAAAATAACAATCCTCCGCATACTTCCAAAAAAGAAAGCGAGCTTCGAGACGAGTAGGTGAGATTCTTTGGCGATGCCAAAGTTCCCTTCACGCTCCGCGTGAAAACAACAAAAACAAACCCTTCGCACCCTTCCAAAAAAGAAGCGAGCTCCTTTTTCGGAACTCGCTCAAGTTTAACTGTTTTTGTTGTTTATTGTACCTTGGGTGGGAATCGAACCCACACTCCCGAAAGAACTGGATTTTGAATCCAGCGCGTCTACCAGTTCCGCCACCAAGGCAAAAGGGACGGCAAATTTACGTACTTTATTTCAAAAAACAATTTGCATACCTTGAAAATTTTCCAGCCAACTATCAATTAAATGTTACCTTTGTGCGATAGTCAACTTAAACAACGTGCCACATGTCCTCTACTATTCCGGAACCCAAAATTTTTGCCTGTAAACAAAGTCACGTCTTGGCAACTGATATTGCTAAAGCATTTGGAATTCCGTTGGGGAATGTAATCACTTCAACCTATAGTGATGGCGAGTTTCAGCCCTCTTTTGAAGAATCGGTGCGAGGGAGCAGAGTATTTATCATCGGGTCTACGCATCCTAATAGCGATCATTTAATGGAAATGCTATTGATGTTGGATGCCGCCAAACGTGCTTCAGCCCGTCATATCACGGCAGTCCTTCCATATTTTGGTTGGGCAAGGCAAGACCGAAAAGACAAACCTAGAGTTCCAATCGCCGCAAAATTAGTAGCCAAAATGCTGGAAACCGCGGGAGCTACTCGGATTATCACCATGGACCTTCACGCCGACCAAATCCAAGGGTTCTTCGAAAAACCGGTAGATCATTTATTTGCCTCTACCATCTTTCTCCCCTACCTACGAAAGCTAAATCTTGATAATCTAACCATCGCCTCTCCCGATATGGGCGGTAGTAAACGTGCCTACGCCTACTCAAAAGCATTGGAAAGCGATGTTGTTATTTGCTATAAACAACGCGCCAAAGCCAATGTCATTTCTCATATGGAACTCATTGGAGATGTAAGTGGAAAAAATGTAGTGCTTGCCGATGACATGGTAGATACTGCCGGCACTCTAACCAAGGCAGCCGACTTGATGATGGAACGCGGTGCCTTAAGTGTTCGGGCTATCTGCACCCACCCGATTCTTTCAGGCAATGCTTACGAACGCTTGGAACAATCAAAACTAGAAGAGCTGATTGTAACCGACTCCATTCCGCTGAAACAACAAAGTGATAAAATTAGAGTACTTACTTGCGCCAACCTTTTTGCGGATGTAATGTTGCGTGTTAATAACAACGAAAGTATCGCTTCTAAGTTTATCATGTAGTTTTTTAGACGAAAGACCGCTGCGCTACAAGAGAAAAGAACAAAGACCAGCTTCTAAAAGTCCTCTATCCTGTAATGAGCAACGCGAACAGTCTTGTTTCTTGTCTCTTTCTTCCAACTACAGAAACATGACCGCTGCGCTACAAGAGAATAGAACAAAGACCAAACGCAAAAAATCCTGTATCTTGTAGTGAGCAACGCGAACAGTCTTGCCTCTTGTCTCTTTCTTCCAACTACAGAAACATGACCGCTGCGCTGTAAGAAAAAAGAATAAAGAGTAGACCCAAAAATCCTGTATCCAGCAGTGAGCAACGCGAACATTCTTGTCTCTTTTCTCTTTTATCTTTCTTCTTTTTTCTTATTGACAAAAACACTACATTTGCAGCCGCTTAACGCATAAGCGTTATATTAATTTAACTTATTATAATGAAATCAATTACAATCAACGGATCTAAAAGAGAAAGCGTGGGCAAGGCAGCGACCAAGGCCTTACGTAATGCTGGAAAGGTTCCTTGTGTGGTTTATGGTGGTGACGATACCATACACTTTTCAGCAGAAGGAAATGAATTCAACAGCTTAGTGTATACGCCAGACGTCCACACAGTGGTAATTGCTTTGGAAGACGGTACCAACATCAACGCGGTACTTCAAGACATTCAATTTCACCCGGTAACCGACGAAATTTTACACATCGACTTCTATCAAATCTTCGATGACAAGCCGGTTACCATGGAAATTCCAGTACGCGTGGTAGGAAACGCCCGCGGTGTTCGAAACGGTGGGGTACTACGTATCATCATGCGTACCCTACGTGTAAAAGGACTTCCAGGAAATCTGCCTGATTTTATCGAGGTAGATATTACCGAAATGAAAATCGGTCACAAAAAGTATGTTACTTCGGTAGCTTCTGATGACTTCACCATTTTACATACAGATAACACGGTTATTTGTCAAGTGAGAACTTCTCGTACGGCCATCGTCGACGAAGAAGAGGAAGAGGAAGAAGAAGGAGCTGAAGGAGAAGAGGGCGCTGAAGGTGCTGAAGGCGGAGCCGAAGGAGGCGAAGAAGCTGCAGAAACACCGGCAGAATCTTAATTTTTTTCCGAAAGATAATTTTCAAAGCATCCGCCAATTGGCGGATGTTTTTTTTATTTTTACGAAAGAAATCACGTGTGGGATGCTGTCTTTTTTCAAAAAACTATTCAATTCAAATCCGAAGCCCCCACTTACCGAAGGTGACCCCATGAAGAAATTCTTGATTGTCGGACTAGGAAATATCGGTCCGAAGTACCACAACACCCGCCATAATATTGGCTTTACTATTCTAGATCATCTCGCACAACAGAACGACCTTATTTGGGAAACCAAAAAATTAGGCGATGTTACCCTCCATAAAAAGAAAGGGCGAAGCTTTTTACTTTTGAAGCCCAGTACTTTTATGAATCTTAGCGGAAAAGCCGTTCGCTACTGGTTAGACCAAGAAAAGATCCCTGTAGAACATTTATTGGTAGTCACCGACGATCTCAACCTACCCTTTGGCACGTTACGTCTTAAGACCAAAGGAAGCGATGGCGGTCATAACGGACTAAAAGATATTCAACAGACATTGCAAACGACCCAATACGCCCGGTTTCGCTTCGGAATTAGCGATGCGTTCTCCAAAGGAAGACAAGTAGATTATGTATTAGGCACGTGGACCGATGAAGAACGCGACGCGCTGAGCGAAAGACTTCCAGTAGCTTCCGAATTGATCGAGTCCTTCGGCTTGGCCGGTGCAAATAGAACCATGAATGCATTTAATGGAAAATAAAATGCAGGAATATTCTTCAGCCCAAGCGTACCAAAACCCAAAACCTTCGGTGGTGACGATTGGAACCTTTGATGGGGTTCACATTGGACATAAGGCAATTCTTAATCGCGTTATCGATTCCGCGAAAGCGAACCACTTAACGTCGTTACTACTTACTTTTTTTCCGCATCCGCGAATGGTACTCCAAAAAGGTTCAAACCTCAAGCTTATCAATTCACTGGAAGAAAAAAAAGAACTCCTTGCCCGTACGGGATTAGAACAATTGGTGATTCATCCGTTTACACAAGATTTTTCAAGAATGACTGCGGAAACCTTTGTTCAAGAGCTATTGGTCAACCGCTTGCACGCTAAAAAAGTGATCATTGGGTATGATCATCGTTTTGGCCGAAACAGAACCGCTAACATTGATGATCTTAGAACCTTTGGTATCCGTTATGGGTTTGAAGTGGAAGAAATAAGTGCACAAGAACTAGATGAGGTTGCGGTGAGTTCTACCAAGATAAGAAAAGCCTTAGAAGCTGGCGATATTACTACAGCCAACACCTATTTGGATTATCCATTCATGATTTCCGGAAAGGTGATTAAAGGCAAAGAGATTGGTCGTACCATTAACTATCCTACAGCCAATCTGAAACCGGAGGCTCCCTACAAGTTAATTCCTAAAAATGGTGTGTATGTGGTACAGGCTTATATCGAAAAAAAACGGGTGTATGGCATCACAAGCATTGGAACCAATCCTACTGTGGGCGGTACCCAACAAACGATTGAAACCTATTTTCTCGATTTCACTAAAGACCTTTATCACCAACCGCTTCGCATTGAATTTTTAACGCATATTCGGGACGAAGAAACCTTTAATAGTTTAGATTTGTTGAAAGAGGCGATTGCGAAAGATGAACGGTTCGCAAGAGAATTTATCGCAACCTATGAATAAACTGCTCTTTAAACATATCGATAATACGGGATTAGTCCTGTGGCGAGTTGTTTTTGGAGCATTGATCGCTATCGAAGGATACGGAGCCGTAGCAACGGGCTGGGTACGTCGTACCATGGTGGAGCCTGAATTTACATTCAACTTTATTGGCTTCGAATTTCTACAACCCTTGCCCGGAGATGGCATGTACTACTATTTTGCCATCATGGGAACGTTTGGCGTTTTTGTAATGCTTGGGTACCGATATCGCATCAGCATGGCAGCCTACGCCTTGATGTGGAGCAGCGTGTATCTCATGCAGAAAAGTTCGTACAACAATCACTATTATTTGATGATGCTGTTGTGTTGGATCATGGTGTTTCTTCCGGCACATCGTTGGTTTTCTGTCGATGCATGGTTGCGCCCCAACATCAAAAAATTATCCATGCCGCGGTGGGTATTGATTTTCATCATTGCTCAAATTTGGATCGTGTATACCTATGCCTCGGTGGCAAAATGGTATCCTGATTGGCTCGATACCACTATTGCCGAACTCTTTATGCGGGGGAAAGCAGATTACTGGCTGATTGGCGGATTTCTTCAAAAGGATTGGGTGCATTGGTGCATTGCCTATGTAGGTATTTTATTCGACTTGCTGATCGTTCCTTTGCTGTTGTGGAAGCGCACCCGACTCCTCGGATTTGCCATTTCTATCTTCTTTCACTTGTTCAATAGTATCGTGTTTCAGATTGGTATCTTCCCGTATATGTCGATTGCATTCGCCTTATTTTTCTTTACGCCGGAATTGCTTCGGAAACGTTTTCTTCCGAAGAAACCAAGATACACCGAAAATGAAGTGATCGTCCCAAATTACAAACCAATACTGTTGACGGTTGTTCCGGTCTATCTCTTGATACAAATTGCACTTCCCTTACGCCACTGGACGTTTCAAGACGATGTCTTATGGACCGAAGAAGGGCATCGTCTTAGCTGGCGGATGATGCTCCGAAGCAAACGCGGATCCTTGAACATTTTTATTGTTGATAAAGCCACTAAGGAGCGTTCGTTCTATAAATACACTCCGCTGCTTTCCAAAAAACAACAGCGCGCTGTCAAATCCAAACCCGATATGATCTGGCAATTGGCACAGCGCATTAAAGAGCGAGAAGCTCAACAAGGACGTGATGTAGAAGTATATGTTGACTGCCGCGTGAAGGTTAATGGCGGCAAGTATTATAAATTTATCGATCCTGAAGTAGATTTGGCCGCGGAACCATGGCAACACTTCAAACATCATGATTGGATCTTACCATCACCGGAGGATTATCATGCGTATGATGAGGCCGACAAGTCCCCTCAGAAATAAGGCATTCTGTTTTTTCAAACCTAGTTTTTAGCTACCTTTGCCGTTCTTAAAAAGAACGTATCATGCTACAAGTACACGAGATTCGCGAACATTTGGAGGCCTATACCAAGGCACTTGCCAAACGAGGACTAGCGGCTAAAACCGACTTGCAAGACATCCTTGAAATTGATGAGAAAAGACGAAGTACCCAAGCCTCTCTTGACGAAACTCTGGCGCAGAGCAATACGTTCTCCAAAGAGATTGGCATGCTTTTTAAAAATGGAGAAACACAAAAGGCCAATCTTCTCAAAGAAAAGACGACTCAGCTCAAAGAACGTTCAAAAACGTTAAATGAAACGCTGAATGAAACGGTTACGCTGTTAGAATCAAAGCTATACAACCTTCCTAATATTCCGCATGAAAGTGTTCCTGCCGGAACTGATGAAAATGACAACGAAGAGGTTTTCCGCGAAGGCGACATTCCAACATTAGAAGACACGGCACTACCGCATTGGGAGCTAGCTAAAAAATACGATCTCATTGATTTTGAATTGGGTGTGAAAGTAACCGGCGCAGGATTTCCGGTGTATAAAGGCAAAGGAGCACGATTACAACGTGCACTTATCACCTATTTCTTGGATAAAAACACCGAAGCCGGCTATACTGAATATCAAGTGCCACATTTGGTAAATGAAGCCAGCGGGTTTGGTACCGGGCAATTGCCCGACAAAGAAGGACAAATGTACCATGTTACGGCAGATGACCTATACCTCATTCCAACCGCAGAAGTTCCGGTAACCAATATGTTTCGTAATGAGTTACTTCCGCATACGCAACTGCCGATCACCTGCACAGGCTATACCGCTTGCTTTCGAAGAGAGGCAGGAAGCTATGGTGCGCATGTACGCGGACTCAACCGTTTGCATCAGTTCGACAAGGTGGAGATCGTGCGCATTGAACATCCTGACCATAGCTATGAAGCATTAGACGGAATGGTAGAGCACGTTAAAGGGATCTTGCGTGAGTTAAAACTTCCGTATCGCATTTTGCGTTTGTGCGGCGGCGACCTTGGGTTCACTTCGGCTCTTACCTACGATTTTGAAGTGTTCTCTACCGCTCAGGATCGCTGGTTGGAGATCTCTTCGGTTTCTAATTTCGAAACTTTCCAAGCCAACCGTCTGAAATTGCGTTTTAAAGACACCGACGGAAAAAACAAATTAGTCCACACCTTAAACGGAAGTGCGTTGGCCTTGCCGCGCGTACTGGCGGGAATTTTAGAGAATTATCAAACGGCAGATGGCATTGAAATTCCGGAAGTGCTACGTCCGTACTGTGGGTTTGACCGAATTTCGTAAACATTTCCCGATTTCGGCGTAATTATTGGTATACTTGAGACGGTTTCAATTCGTTATCTTTACAGCTATGCGGAATCTCTTTCTTATCGCCCTTCTATGTGTGAGCCTCTCATCATTTGCTCAAAATGATATGTTGGCGAAAAACTATTTTGAACAAGGACAGTTTGAAAAAGCTGCCCGCATCTACGAAAAGCTATATCAAAACAACCCACATCGACTCAATTACCTAACAGCCTTGGTACAAACCTACCAACAATTAGAAGACTTTGAGAAAGCCGAAGCGGTTTTGCAAGACAAGCTTTCAGGGCGAAGGGTGTTTCCGCAACTATACGTGGATTTAGGCTATAACTATGCGCTTCAGAGTAACGATTCCTTGGCCAAAAAGGAATATCAAAAAGCGATTGACGCCATTGAAGAAGAACCTAATTACGGTTATATCGTGGCTCGCGCTTTTGAAGATTACAGCTTGTTGGATGAGGCGGCAACTGTTTATGAGCGCGCTATGGAATTGCAGCCAGATAAAAATTATAACATTCAGCTGGCGAATATATATGGAGAACAGGGAAAATTAGAAGCCATGTTCCTAAAGTTGATGGAGTTGATCCAATCGAACCCGCAATATCAATCAAGAGCTCAGCGTACTTTTAGCATGTATATTACTGAAGATCCAGCTTCCGAAGCCAACACCATTCTACGAAAAACATTACTAAAAGCATCACAGGAGAACCCTAGTGTTTTTTATAATCAGTTGTTGAGTTGGTTGTTTATTCAGCAGCGAGAATTCAACAAGGCCTTTGTTCAGGAAAAAGCCATCTTCAAACGTTCAGAAGGTGATCCTACGCGCCTATTTGACTTGGCATATATTGCGAAAGATGCTGAAAAGTATGAGGAAGCTCGAGATGTCGTATCCTTTATTATTGACAACAGTGTTGGGGAACGAACCATTCTGCAAGCAAAACAACTCGATCTACAATTAGATCTCGCAACCGTCACCGAAAAGGAGTATGATACCGTAGAAGCGAAGTTTCAAGAGCTGTTCGCCACCTATGGAAACGGTCCTGAGACGCATCTGCTACAAATTGATTACAATCACTTTTTAGCATTTCAAACAGGACAAATAGAAAAGGCTGTTGCCAATCTCAAGCAAACGTTGACCACCAAATTAAGTCCGTTTCAAGAGGCTCGTTTGAAAATGGAATTAGCCGATATTTTGGTATTTGATGAAAAATTCAATCAAGCGCTGATCTACTACTCGCAAATCCAAAAACGTGTAAAGAATGATGTACTGGCTCAAGAAGCCCGTTTTAAGGTTGCGAAGACCAGCTATTTCAAAGGAGATTTTGAATGGGCCCAAACGCAGTTAGATGTTTTAAAGAAATCGGCCTCCCAATTGATCGCAAATGATGCGATGCAACTCAGTTTAATGATCCGCGATAATTCGTTGGAAGATTCTACCCAAACCGCTTTGAAAAAATTTGCGCACGCTGATTTGTTGACGCTTCAGAATAAAAACCGTGAAGCCATCGCCGCTTTTGAAGAAATACTGACGCAGCATAAAGGGGAAAAAATTGAGGACGAGGCGTTGCTACAACAAGCTCGGTTGTATGAACGCATCTTTCAGTATGATAAGGCCGAAGCAAATTATAACAAAATTATTTCGTTGTATAAAGAAGATATTCTCGCCGATGATGCCTATTTTTTCTTAGGAAAACTTTACGAGGGCCCATTGAACCTTTCCGAGCAAGCAAAGACTATGTACGAACAACTTATCTACAACTTTGCTGACAGTATCTATTTTGTAGAAGCGCGGAAACGCTTCCGTTTGTTGCGTGGGGATGTACTATAGTCCATCCGGGTAAAGTTAGTATCTTTACCTTCAAGCATTGTTCTTCATGGCAAAAAGAAATCGTAAGGGCTGGAATCTACTGTTGGAATTTGCAACCGTGGTAATTGGGATACTGCTCGCCTTTCAATTGAATACTTGTAAAGAAAACAAGGCTCATGAAAAGTTGGTGACCTCTCATGTGCAAAGCATCCTAGAAGAGACCGAACTCAATCGAACTCAGATCCAGGCTTCCATCGAGAATTCAGAACGACTGCTACAGCAGCTAGATAGCCTAATTTCCTTAGTGCAACAACCCGAATCGTCGGTGACCAAGATGAGTCGAATGTCATTTCAATTGATGAATCTCGATTATATGTATTTGAAAAAGAATGCCTATCAATCATTCATTGAAACCGGAGATGTACGCTATATGAAAGATAAAGACTTTCAAGATGCGATCATCAGCTTATACGAATATTACGATTGGATGGAAGGGTTGGATAGCTCCACCAGAGAAAACTATCTCAACAATTATCTTCCCTACGCAACCGAAAAATTTGACTTGATCACGTATCAACCTGAATCTAGAGAGGTTTACACCAATAAGCTTTTCAAGAATTATTTATCGGTATACCGGTATACCATTGTGTATCGACTAAAAAAACAAAAAGAAGTTGAAGAACGTGTTTCTCAATTTCTAGAAACGTACAGCAAATAACCTATGTATATCTATAACGTAACCCTAAATATAGAAGAAGCCATTCATGACGAATGGGTACAGTGGATGAAAGACATACACATCCCGGCTATGTTGGCCACAGGGAAATTTCACAAAGCCCTGATGACGCGTGTGCAGGTAGAAGAAGAAATGGGCGGTATTACTTATTCGGTACAATATAGAACCGACAGTAAGGCAACTTTAGATCGTTATTATGCGGAAGATGCCGAAACCTTGCGTGCGCAAAGCAAGCCTTTTGAAGGAAAATTTGTGGCTTTTAGAACCGAACTAGAAGTAGTAAGCGAACAAGGATGAGCGATCGGGTACGCGCCAAAAAACACCTCGGGCAACATTTCTTGCACGATACCGGCATTGCAAAGCGTATTGCCGATACGCTCACGCTCGTTGGTTATAAAAAGGTGTTGGAAATTGGTCCGGGAATGGGGGTACTCACCCAGTTTCTCTTGGAAAAGGATATAGCGCTTACCGCTATGGATATCGATACAGAATCTGTTTCCTTTTTACGAAATCATTTTCAACATCAGCGTCTCACCGTAATGGAAGCTGATTTTTTAAAAGTTCCGCTGGAAGAATTATATCCTTCAGAATCCTTTGCCATCACCGGAAATTTTCCCTACAATATTTCGAGTCAGATTGTGTTTAGAATGCTAGAATATCGCGCTCAAGTTCCAGAATTTACCGGAATGTTTCAGAAAGAAGTGGCGCAGCGTATCTGTGCTTCCGAAGGATCAAAAACCTATGGAATTCTCTCGGTACTTACACAGGCCTTTTATGAAGCAGAATATTTATTTACCGTAAAACCCGGCGCCTTTTCTCCTCCGCCAAAGGTGGATAGTGGTGTGTTACGGCTTCGGCGAAAAGAACATGCAACCTTACCGGTTTCGGAAACGCTATTTTTTAAGGTTGTAAAAACAGCGTTTCAACAACGTAGAAAAACGTTAAGAAATAGTTTAAAAGCCTTCAATCTTTCTCCAGAACTAAAAGAAGATGCTATCTTTGGGCAACGCCCGGAACAACTTTCGGTACCGCAGTTTATTGCGCTCACGCAAAAGATAGCAAACGATGGCCTTTCAACTAACGGATGATTTCCTAGAAAATATCGAGCAACTCATCGAGAAACAAGATGGGGCGGCGCTGCGTGAACTATTAGCTGAATGGCACTTTGCCGATATCGCTGAAATGCTGGAAGAACTCTCTTCCGAAGAAGCTACCTACATTATTAAATTGCTGGAAAGTGATATCACTTCCGAAGCACTTATTGAACTCGATGACGACAGTCGGGAAAAGATCTTAAGCCGACTCTCCCCTACGGAGATCGCTGCGGAATTAGGAGAAATGGACACCGATGACGCTGCCGATGTGGTCGCCGAATTGGATGAGGACGTTCAAAAGGAAGTAATTGGTGCCATCAATGACAAAGAACTGGCGGCCAATATCGTTGAACTGCTAAAGTATGATGAAGATACTGCCGGAGCTTTGATGGCAAAAGAATTAGTTCAGGTCAAAGAAACCTGGACGGTAGCCGGCTGCGTCCGTGAAATGCGCCGACAAGCGAAGAACGTAACGCGCGTTCATTCGATCTATGTGACCGATAAGCAAGGCCGACTCAAAGGGCGGTTGTCTCTCAAAGATCTTCTTACTGCCGGAGAAAAAGCACACATTAGCGATGTGTATATTCCCAAGGTAGACTATGTGACCGTTCACACCGAAAACGAGGAAGTGGCCCGTGTGATGCAGAAATATGATCTTGAAGCCATTCCGGTGGTGAATGAACAAGGGGTTTTGATGGGGCGTATTACTATTGACGATATTGTTGACTTTATTAAAGACGAGGCCGAAAAAGATTACCAAATGGCAGCGGGTATCTCTCAAGATGTAGAGGCCGATGATAGCATTTGGCAACTTACCCGTGCAAGACTTCCGTGGTTGGTACTGGGGCTCTTTGGAGGGTTAGGAGCCGTTTTTATCATGGAAGGTTTTGATACGGCTTTAGCAAAATACGAGATCTTGTTCTTTTACACGCCCTTGATCGCTGCGATGGCAGGAAATGTTGGCGTGCAATCCAGTGCGATCATCGTACAAGGTTTGGCCAACGACAACGTAAAAGGAAGTTTGTTCAATCGGTTTATGAAGGAAATCGGACTCAGTCTTATTAATGGTATCGCGCTAGGGGCTTTGATCATTGCAGTGAACGAGATCATCAACAAACCTACACAGGTGAGTTTGGCGATCGCCGCATCGCTGCTGATTGTGATTATCATCGCTTCGATTATTGGAACCTTCGTGCCGATTATTTTAGACAAACGTGGTATCGATCCTGCCATAGCGACCGGACCCTTCATCACGACCAGCAATGATATCTTTGGGATCTTGATCTTTTTCTACATTTCAAAATTGATCTTAGGGTTTTGAAGGTTTTTTCTGAAACGAAAATCGTCCCTTCCAATGCCATTGATGCTAACGGACACGTCAATAACATTACCTATTTACAGTGGTGTATCGATCTAGCGGAAACCCATTGGTTTGCCAAAGCGCCCAAGGAAATCACTGAGAAATACTTTTGGGTGGTGTTAGAGCATCATATTTCCTATAAAAATCCGGCGTTTGAAGGGGAAGAACTTGTGCTGTCTACTTGGGTAACCACTGCGGAAGGCGTAAAAAGTGAGCGCCACTATACCATTACACGCAAATCAGACAACACCACGCTGGTCACAGCGCATACGCTTTGGTGTTATGTAGCATTGGATTCACAACGACCAACAAGAATTCCACAAGAAATACGTACCTTGTTTCTGTAAATGAAACCGATCAATCTTCAAGAAAAATTTGCTTCGTTCTCAGTGCAATGGCATCCGCACCAAATCGCTACCGTAGATGATATGCAGGTATTAATTGCCAAATTAAAAGACGAATTTGTATGGCATTCGCATGACGAGGAGGATGAACTCTTTCTAGTTCAGAAAGGAATATTAGAAATGCATTTTGAAGATCGCATTGAAGTGGTACATCCCGGTGAGCTCATTGTCGTTCCGAAAGGAACCCCTCATTGCCCCAAAACGCAGCATGGCGAAGAAGTTTGGGTGTTGTTGTTTGAAAAAAAGCACACCAAACACACGGGATCGGTACAACATGATAAAACACAAACCCACTATCCAAAAATATAGCAGATGAAGGTGTTACACATCGATACCAATCATCCTCGCCTTTGGGAAGGATTAGCCGAGGCAGGCTTCAACAATGTAGCCGCATATGATGACTCCAAAGAAGATATCCTAAAAAAAATTCACGAATATCACGGTATTGTGATTCGAAGTAGATTTCCTATTGATGCTGAATTCTTGGACGCCGCAACGAAGCTCAAATTTATTGCACGTGTAGGCGCAGGTCTCGATAGCATTGATACGGAGTATGCTGAAAAAAAAGGAATCCAATTATTCTCCGCTCCTGAAGGCAACCGAAATGCGGTAGGAGAACATGCCTTGGGCATGTTGTTGTCCTTATTCAACAAACTAAATACCGCCGATCGTGAGGTGAGATCAGGACAATGGAATCGCGAAGCAAATCGCGGTGTTGAACTAGACGGAAAGACCGTAGGACTTATTGGTTACGGAAATATGGGAAAAGCCTTTGCCCAGAAGCTCAAAGGCTTCAATTGTACGGTACTCTGCTACGATATCAAGGAAGGTATTGGTGATGGAAATGCTACTCAAGTTTCACTTACAACACTACACGACATGGCAGATGTGGTAAGCTTACATACGCCGTGGACACCCGAAACCAATCAAATGATCAGTACTTCTTTTATAGAAGCGTTTAAAAAACCTTTTTGGTTCTTAAATACGGCCCGTGGAAAAAGCGTTGTTACGGCAGATCTTGTGCAGGCTTTGAAAGAAGGACGTGTTCTAGGTGCCGGATTAGATGTGTTGGAATTCGAAAAAAGTTCATTTGAATCATTATTTGAAGGAGAAATGCCGCTCGCCTTGCAAGAACTGCTTCAGATGGAACAGGTACTATTGAGTCCGCATATCGCGGGCTGGACCGTAGAGAGCAAACGGAAACTAGCGGAAACGTTGGTAGAAAAGATCTTAGCTGCCTTTCCGAAGCGGAAATAACAAAAATCTAAAACCCAGTATATGAAAAGAGTAACCGGATTAGGCGGATTTTTCTTTAAAACAAAAGACCCGGATGCCATCAAAGAATGGTATAAAGAAAGATTAGGCTTGAATACAGATGCGTATGGGTGTACGTTTTGGTGGAAAGATGAGAATGGTAATAAGTGTAGTACTCAGTGGAGTCCGTTTAAAGAAGACACAAAATATTTCGCGCCCAGTGAAAAACAGTTTATGATGAACTTTCGGGTGGCAGATTTAAAAGGATTGTTGAAGCAGTTAAAAGAAGAGGGTGTCACCATTGTAGGAGAAATAGAAGAATATGACTACGGAAAATTTGGTTGGATCTTGGATCCAGAAGGGAACAAAATAGAGCTATGGGAGCCGGTAGATCATATCTTTTTAGATGAAACCGATCCGGAAATTTCACAATAGGTCATGAATCATAAAAAATTTATACTTTTAACCCTCAACTAAATTAACTTTCAACCATGGCAGAAGAAAACAACACCGGCGGGTTCGACAGTACTAAAAAAAATGACAACACCACCGGGAATTTCAAAGAAGAAGCGAAATCAACCGCGCAAGAATTTAAAGAAGGCTGGAATCAAGCCACGCAAAACTCTGGAGAGAACAAAAAACTTTTAGCCGGATTACTAGGAATTTTCTTAGGAGCTTTTGGAGTACATAAGTTTATCCTAGGCTATAATAAAGAAGGTATTATCTTATTGGTAGGAACCCTAGTAGGTATTGCAACCTCGTGTTTGGTAATTGGAGTATTCCTGTACATTGCCACCGGAATTGTAGGGCTTATTGAAGGGATTATCTATTTAACAAAGTCAGATGAAGAGTTTTACAATACCTATCAGGTAGGAAAGAAACCCTGGTTCTAAAAGCAAGAAGCTTTCCGATAAAAAACATCAGAAAGCTTTTTTATTCACTATTATCATCGTAATATTGCAATATCATATTTTAATATTGAAATGGGAGCTTCTAAACTTTCTATCCATACGGAACACCAACAACAGATTGCAGAAATCGCAAAAGTGCTTGCGCATCCTGCACGCGTTGCCATTCTTGAATACATCGCTAAGCAGAAAAATTGTATCTGTGGTGATATCGTTGATGAAATTGGATTATCCCAACCCACCATCTCTCAACATTTGCAGGTAATTAGAAACGCAGGACTCCTTAAAGGTACTTTTGAAGGAAAACGATTGTGTTACTGTTTAGATCATGATCGATTTCAAGAATTTCAACAATTATTAAACGATTATTTTCATCAAACTGTCGTATCCGACTGTTGTTAACTATCTTATTATGACCATTGAAACATTTATTGACATATTGGCGCAACGCCCTAATCACGCGCTTCGTTTTCAATACCAACCCGGCCGTTGGGTAGGCGCTAATTATCATCTTACGGAAGTAAAACACCTACAGATCGATTCTGTGGATTGTGGCGCTGGAACCGATTCTTGGAATGAAACCTTATTACAACTTTGGGAGAGCCCCTCCGAAGCTGAGAAAACAGAGTATATGACCGCTTCAAAGATCCTCAGCATTCTACAGCGGGTGAATGAAATGAGGGCTTTTGACCTTGCTTCCGAAGTAAAGATCGAATATGGAAACGACACCTTTCATACCGCTCAGTTATTTATTCATTCCATTGAAACCGGCAATCAACAAATAGATGTCCTCTTAGGAGTTCAACCGGTCGCATGCAAGGCCGAAGAAGCGTGTGGTATTCCTGCCACATCAAATGCTACTGCGGCTAATGCCTGTGCTCCCGGATCGGGTTGCTGTTAGATGATGCAATTCATTCCATTGACCATAGAACACTATCCCGAAGTTGAAAGAATTTATCGAGAAGGGCTAGACACAGGTATCGCAACATTTGAAGTAAGCGTTCCTAGCTGGGAGGAATGGAATAAAAAATTCTTAGCGCAGTGCCGATGGGTTGCCGTTGATCATGACGAAATCGTAGGTTGGTGCGCATTGTCTCCCGTTTCCCAGCGAAAAGTGTATCGCGGTGTTGCCGAAAGTACTATTTACATGGCTGCGGCGCATCGGGGGAAAGGGTTTGGAAAGCCATTGTTGCAACAGCTGCTAACCGACAGTGAAGCACATGGTTTTTGGACATTGCAAGCACATATTTTTCCGGAAAATCTACCTAGCATCCAACTTCATCTTGCATGTGGGTATCGAAAGGTCGGACTTCGGAAGCAAATTGCGCAACGCAACGGGAAATGGCACGACAACGTATTATTGGAATACAGAAATCAAATACAATGAAAAATATACTAGTACTTTGTACGGGAAACAGTTGTAGAAGTCAGATGGTACAAGGCTACCTTACCAAATTGACCCGAGAGAAAGCAACTGTTTATTCAGCCGGCATTGAGACACACGGACTCAACAAAAATGCCGTCGCTATCATGAAAGAAGATGGCATCAATATTTCGCACCACACCTCTAACCATGTTGATGAATACGAAGGAATTGAATGGGACTTTATTATCACGGTATGCGATCACGCCAACGAGAATTGTCCGTTTATTCCGGCTTCCAAGGCAATTCGACTCCATCAAAATTTTGAAGATCCTTCTAAAAAGACAGGCAGTCCGGAAGCAATTCACAAAGCCTTTGAAAAAACAAGAAACGAGATCAAGGCCTATTGTACTTCCTTTGTGAAAGAACACTTATAATTTTGAGGGGAATTTTGTACCTTAAAACAAAATTCTGTTATGCCCTCTTCCATTCGATTCCAAACTGCTGTTGAAAAACTGTATAAAGCGTTTCATTCAGACCATCTGCATCCCGAATGTTATCAACAATGTGCCGTAGGCAACATTTGTGATCAGCGTGATTTTTGGCGTCACTTTACTGATGACCACGGTTCTAATGAACTCAATTACGTGGGACGCGTACATCAATTATTAGGCAGAACGTATCAAGGCTATACGCCACAAGAACTGATCGAGATCGAAGCGGCATTCTTACAGGGTTGCGGATATTCACTTCCCCTGCGTTTCCAATCCAAAAACAACATCAACCCACATGATAAGAATGTTCATTTTGAAGGCTTATGCGCTGCGATTCAAAAGCTCTGTGAACTGGATAAAATGAAAGATCCGTTAGATATTTCGACCTTGCTTGAATATACGCCTCAAGCAAAAACAAGCCATTTAGTTGCGATGTGATAAACTTTACTCCTTAAGTATCTATTCATGAAATCAGACTTCTCAAACCTCAAAGCCCTGTATATTAACTGTACGTTGAAAGCCAGCCCCAGAATGAGCCATACCGAAGCCTTGATGAACGTTTCGATGGACATTATGAAGGCTGAGAACGTTTCTGTAGAATATCTCCGCTTTGTAGATCATGAAGTAGCCTATGGAGTTTATCATGATATGACCGAACACGGTGCCAAAAAAGACGTTTGGCCCACCCTTTGGAAGAAGGTTCAAGAAGCAGACATCCTCGTCATTGGCACCCCTATTTGGTTGGGAGAAAAATCCTCTGTAGCGACCAAACTTATCGAGCGTCTTTATGGAGAGAGCGGAAAACGGAACGATAAAGGTCAGTATTATTTCTACGGAAAGGTAGGCGGTTGTATCATCACGGGAAATGAAGATGGCATCAAACATGTTGCTATGGGGACACTCTACGCCTTGCAGCACATAGGTTACAGCATTCCCCCTCAAGCAGATTGCGGTTGGATTGGAGAAGCCGGCCCGGGACCTAGTTATAACGATCCGGAAAGTAACGCCAAAGACAATGATTTCACGAATCGGAATACGACCTTTATGACCTACAATTTACTTCATTTGGCTCAGATGCTATCAAAGCAAGGGGGCTATCCGGCTTACGGAAACTCCCGTAGTGCCTGGGATGATGGCACGCGATGGAATTTCGAAAATCCGGAATATAGATAGCTTTAAGTTTTCTTTAACATCTCAGTACAAATTCATACCTTGCCCCCAACAACCATTACACTAGTTATTTATGAATTTGAAGAATATTGTAACCCTTGCTGCGGTTGGCTTACTGTTGATTGGCTGTAAGGACGCAAAGAAGACGGATCAGGTAGAACTGGCCGTCAATGAAACGAACGAACCAAGAGGTGTTGAAAACATGGCCTACCAATGGAGTGCCATGGCGATCGAAGCCACCGCGCTGGATACCGATCGCTTTAAACCACGCCCTACGATTACTTCCCGCTACTTGGGCCTTATCTTCACTTCTGTATTTGATGCTTGGTCGCGTTATGATGAAAATGCAATCCCGGTTTATTTGGAAAATGTAGACCGCCGTCCAAGTGAAGAGCAAACCCTTAAAAACAAAGAAATTGCTATTAGCTATGCGGCATATCGTGCCATGAACGAATATTATTACACCGATTCTTTATTGTTTAAGCAAAAGATGGTCGATCTCGGACTTGATCCTATGAATACTTCCTTAGACACTTCTACTCCGGAAGGGATTGGAAATCTTGCGGCAAAGGCAGTGATCGAAGCACGCAAAAATGACGGCTCTAATATGTACGGTGAAGAAGAAGGCTCTAACGGAAAACCTTATTTTGATTACACCGGCTATCAGCCCGTCAACTCTCCCGACGAAATGAATGAAATTTCGAAGTGGCAACCCAAATATTTTTCCGATGGAAAAGGCGGAAAGTTTGCCCCTTCTTGTCTCACTCCTTTTTGGAACAATGTAAAGCCTCTCGCACTACAATCAGGAGATCAATTTCGCCCGGGACCACCTCCAGCGATTGGCTCTAAGCAATTGGAAGAAGAAGTAAAAGAAGTGATCGAACTGCAAGCAAATCTCACTCCGGAAGAAATCGCTTTGGTTGAATTCATGCGCGACGGACCTCAATCGGTGCAGCAAGCCGGTCACTGGCTCAAATTTGCGCAAGAAGTGTCCAAACGCGATAATCACACCCTAGATGAAGATGTTAAAATGTTCTTTTTGAATCAAGTGGTTGCGATGGATACATTTATTGCCTCTTGGGACTCAAAAATGTACTACGACTTTGCTCGTCCGTATGCGCTCGTTCACGACTATTATCAAGATCAAGTGATCAAAGCCTGGGCAGGCCCCGGAAAAGGAATGGTAGATATGGACGGTAGCGAATGGAGACCTTATTCTCCAGACACCTTCTTATGCCCTCCATTCCCTAGCTATACCTCTGGCCACAGCACCATTAGTGGCGGCTGTGCCGAAGCCTTAAAACTATGGACTGGTAGCGACGAGTTTGGTTCTAGCGTAGAATTGAAACCGGGATGGCTCACCGAACCCGACGTAGATATGGGTACGGTTGTCATAGAATTTCCAACCTTTACGGAAACGGCCGAACTCGCGGGACAATCTCGCGTTCTTGGTGGATATCACATACAGGCAGATAATCAAGCCGGACTTCAATTGGGTCGTGATTGTGCGCGGTACATCTATCACAATTTTTATTTAAAGCACGTAGGTGAGAAAACCGCGGTTGCTTCAAAATAACCATCATGAAAAAGAACGTAGGTAAGCTGGATTTGATCATTCGCATCTGCGTTTCCATAACGCTTGCAACTCTCTATTTCACTGAAACAGTGACGGGGGTTGCAGGCATTGTTCTTTTGATACTATCCATAACGATTGCATTATCAGGAATTATAGGCTTTTGTCCGTTCTACGTCCTCTTCGGAATCAATACTTGTCCTGTAAAACAATCCAAATGAGAACCCTTGCACTCATAGCGTTTACAGTATTCTTTTGTGTGGCCACGCATGCACAAGAAGGTTTTTCAAACACTAAATTTCTAAAAGAAAATCAAGCTCCGGCCAAAGGCAGTCTGGAAGATCTAAAATGGTTGTCTGGTTATTGGAAAGGGGAAGCCATGGGTGGCATCATCGAAGAAACGTGGACACCCGCCGTTGGGGGCAGTATGATGTGTTCTTTTAAATTGACGGTAAACAATGAAGTCGTTTTTTATGAATTTGTGACGCTAACGGAAGAAAATGAAACGTTGCAACTTCGACTTAAACACTTTCATCCCAACTTAGATGGGTGGGAAGACAAAAAAGAAAAGATCACTTGGGAGTTGGTTGAAGTAACACCCAACAAAGTTTTTTTTAACGGTTTTACGTTTGAAAGAATTGACGATAACCACCTGAATATTTATGTTGTTTTTGAAGAAAACGGGGCCACCTCAGAAATGAAGTTTAGTTACGAGCGTGTTTCGTTATAATTATTCTTCTTCGGAAGTACCACCGCCATTGGCATATTTTTCTTCCAATTCTGCCTGAAATTCTTCCATAACAGGTTTTACGGTACTTTCGGGAAGATCGGCGATTCGAATGTACATAAGTCCGTCTATCGCGTTATTAAACAACGGATCTACATTAAAGGCAACCACCTTGGCATTTTGCTTGATATATTTTTTGATCAAGACCGGTAAGCGAAGAGAGCCAGGCTCTACTTCGTCAATAAGTTTATCAAATTTGTTCAAATCGGCCTCACTTTCGTCGAAGATAAAATCTTTGTCGGCGTCCTTCAGCTTTACCTTGTACTCCTTCTTCGGTGTGATATATTGCGCCACATACGGATCGTAATAATTTGATTTCATGAATTCGATCATCAAACTCTTACTGAATTCAGAAAACTTATTGCTAATACTAACCCCACCAATTAAAAAACGATGTTCCGGAAAACGAAGCGTTGTATGGACGATTCCTTTCCAAAGCAAGAAAAGCGGCATTGGGCGTTGTTGGTATTCTTTTATGATAAAAGCACGCCCCATCTCAATAGATTTGCTCATCATATCATGCAATTCAGGCTCAAACCGAAATAAGCTCTGCAAGTAAAACCCATCGATCCCGTATTGCTCAAAGATTTTCGATCCCAAGCCCATACGATAGGCTCCCGCCATGCATTTTGCATCATTATCCCACAAAAACATATGGTGATAGTACGTATCAAACTTGTCAAGATCTAGAGAATTATTGGTTCCTTCACCTACCTCACGAAAAGTGATCTCTCGCAATCGACCGATCTCTCTCAGTATTTGCGGAATGCGTTCTGCCGAAGCCAAGAACACTTCATAGTTTTTACTGATCAGCAAACGCTTGTTGGAGGTTCTTAATGCTTCGATCTCTGCTTCCATCGCTGCTACCGAAACAGGGCCTGCTATCTTTTTGGGAGCTTTAGGAATTTTTAGATTGCTTGGGAGGGTGTCCAAGAGTTTTTTCTTCTGAAAGGGATTTGCTAGCACGTAGGTTTTCTTCCGAAGGAATTCTGTAAAATTATCTAACCCTTCGTGCTCTTGTTGATCTTTTACTGAAATAGGGTTACCAATTCGAACTTTGATAAGTCGTTCTTTTTGGGTGAGTAATTCTGAAGGTAATTTGGCCGTGCGAAGCGTATCATTCAACTTCGCCAATCGATAGAACATCTTACTGTTCTTGGCGTGAAAATAAATAGGGACTACGGGCACTTCCGCTTTCTGTATCAATTTCATCGCCGAAACCTCCCAAGGTTTATCCACTAACAATTTCTCGTCTCGATAGGTAGACACTTCTCCCGCCGGAAAAATGCCCAAAGGGTGCTCTTCTCTCAAATGGGCCAGTGCTGTCTTGAATCCGGTGATACTCGACTTAGCGTCTTTATGACCTTCAAAAGGGTTTACCGGAAGAATAAAAGGCTTTAACGGCTCAATGCGATGCAATAAGAAATTGGCAATGATCTTAAAATCAGGACGGCGCTCCAACAACAATTTCAACAACAACATCCCGTCAATACCGCCTAATGGATGATTACTTATGGTAATAAACGGACCCGTTTTTGGGATTCGTTTTAAATCTTCTTCAGGAATTTCAAAATTGATCTCAAATTCATCCATCAAGGCATTGATAAATTCTAGATCGGTTAAATGCTTGTGCTTATTATAAATAGAATTGAGCGTAGAAATATTCAGGACTTTCATCAAAGACCATCCCATAAAAGTCCCCAAAAAACCAAGGTTATCAACGTGAATGGCCTTGGCTACTTCCTTGGCATTGACTAATCCCATTTACATTCTTAATTAAGTGAATTACAAATATAGGGAAAGCTACGTAGTTTTATCTGCGACCACAATTTGAACGGTACTTAGATTTTCTTGTTTTAACAATACTTCCTTGCCTTTGGTAAGTGCCTTAATGTCTTCGGAAGCAGAATGCCGAACGGTATACAAGGTAACTTCTGGTTCGCAAACCACCTTGAAGGTCTCCTTTAATTTTTTTAGTAATGGGGTTAATTTATGATACTTATCATTCACACAAACCGAAAAACTGATAGCTGAATTCTGAATGAGCTCCACCTTCATTTTATACTCGTGTAACCATCGAAAGACATCGCTAATGTTATCTTCCATCATAAAACTGAAATCGAGTGAAGAAAGGGACAGTAACACCAAATTTGGCTTTAGAATAAAGCAAGACACCATAGGGTCTAACAACTCGCCTTTTCCTACACAAGTTCCAGGCGCATTAGGGTCGACAAATGATTTGACGTACAGCGGAATTTCTTTTCGCTGTAACGGCTGTAAGGTCTTCGGGTGAATAACAGAAGCACCATAAAACGCCAATTCGATAGCTTCGGTATACGAAATAGTATGCAACAGCGTAGTCTTCGAAAAATAACGTGGATCGGCATTTAAAACCCCCGGAACATCTTTCCATATCGTAACACTTTCCGAATTCAAACAATACGCAAAGATCGCTGCCGTGTAATCACTTCCCTCTCGACCTAAAGTCGTAGTAAAATTATTGTCGGATTCTGACCCTAAAAATCCTTGTGTAATCGTGATCCCGTTAGGAGCCACCAACTCTTGGATGCGTTGTTGCGTAATGCTCCAATCTACTTTCGCATCGCGATAATAGTTATTTGTGATAATACAATTTCGAACATCAAGCCAAGTGTTCTGAATGCCCGCTTCGGAAAGATACGTTGCAACGATCGTGGTAGAAACCAACTCTCCAAAACAAACGATCTGATCGTATAGAAAAGAATGCTTCTTAGAGCGATTTCGTTTTAAAAAGGAGGACATTTCATTAAAAATGTCTGATACTCGTTGAAAAATAGGATGCACGCTGTTGGGAAATAACGCGTGAAGGATATTAAAATGATAGGTATGAAAAGTGGAAATATGATCGTGCAATGCTGAAGTATTATCTTCCAAATAAGCGGTGACCACTTGTTCCAACAGATTGGTGGTTTTACCCATGGCAGAGACCACCACGACCAAATTGGTTTCGCCCGTCGCTTCCAAGACCTTTTTTACATTACGTACTCCTTCGGCATCTTTTACCGAAGCACCTCCAAATTTATATATCTTCATGTGTTTCTGTCTAAATAAGTCTTCATAGCGTTCGGGTCCATCTGTGCCAAATACCAATTTTTCAATAAGGTCGCGCCACTCTTCTCATAAAAATCAATAGCGCCTTGATTCCAATCGAGTACCACCCACTCCAAGCGCTCTACGCCTTGCTCATAGGCATATTGAATAACACGCTGGTACAAGGCTTTCCCAATTCCCTTGCCGCGCTGATCTTGCGTTACAATAAGATCTTCCAAATGCAGGGTTCGTCCCTTCCATGTTGAAAAGCGAAAATAGACCAAAGCGATCCCCACAATTTCTTCAGCACGTTCGGCCACAAAACATGTAAAAAGTGCGTCCTCACCAAAACCTTCAGATAGCAGCTCTTTTTCTGAAATAGTAACGGCATCAGGTTCTTTCTCAAAGCGTGCTAGTTCTTTGATACAGTGTAAAATTTGTGGAACATCTGTAGGCGTGGCTTCTCTGATAACAGCATCCATAGGCGTGGCTTTTCAGTGTATTTATCGAGGGTGGTTCTTTAAATTTCCCGATATTTGTCACAAATCTACAACACAGCGTCTTCATGACACAAAAAAATAAGACTCTCGGCGAATTTATCATTGAAAATCAAGAGGAATTCAAATACTCGTCCGGTGAGTTATCCCGACTCATCAATTCGATTCGGTTGGCGGCTAAAGTGGTAAATCACGAAGTAAATAAGGCTGGCTTAGTCGATATTTTGGGAGCTGCCGGAGAAACCAACATTCAAGGTGAAAATCAGCAAAAGTTAGATGTTTTTGCTAATGAAGCGTTTATTAAAACGCTCACAAATAGGGAAATTGTCTGCGGAATTGCCAGTGAAGAAGAGGACGATTTTATTACCATTACCGGACGCAACCAACGAAATGAAAACAAATACATCGTGTTGATCGATCCCTTAGACGGCTCTTCTAACATTGACGTGAATGTTTCCGTAGGAACAATTTTCTCTATATATCGTCGTGTAACACCTTCGGGAGAACCGGTGACCTTAGATGACTTTTTACAGCCGGGAAACCGACAAGTAGCCGCCGGTTATATTGTCTACGGAACCTCCACGATGATTGTGTATACTACCGGACACGGCGTTAACGGTTTTACACTCAATCCGGCGATTGGAACCTACTACTTGTCACATCCCAACATGAAGTTTCCAAAAAAAGGAAGCATTTATTCCGTTAATGAAGGAAACTATGTGCACTTTCCGCAGGGCATCAAAGATTATATCAAATACTGCCAACAGGAAGAAGAAGATCGGCCGTACACTTCGCGCTATATCGGTTCGTTGGTATCCGACTTCCACCGAAACATGATCAAAGGGGGAATATACATCTACCCCAATACCGCCAAAGATCCTAACGGAAAGTTGCGATTGCTCTACGAATGCAACCCTATGGCGTTCTTAGCAGAACAGGCCGGAGGGAAAGCCAGCAATGGATTTGAGCGAATTCTAGACATTCAACCCACCGAATTGCATCAGCGCGTTCCATTTATCTGTGGAAGCAGCACGATGGTAGAAAAAGCCGAAGCGTTTATGCAGAAGGCGAGTGAAGGTAGATAGCAAGACTTGAAGACTTGAAGACGTAAAGACTTAGGACCTAGGACGTAGGACAGGATCTAGCTAAAGTTTGAGAATAGGCTATTCTCTATTCTCAAAATCTACTTCTTGTTCAGCAAATAGCGGTAATCCTCAAGATCGAGTCCGCCTTGATAGATCTCTATAGAGCGTTTGATTAATTTCTGAGCCATTTCCGTAGAATATCCTAGTCCGATGGCATACCGTTCGATCAAAAATCGTTCGTGATCGTCAATGGTATGATCGGCAAAGATCATCTCAAACAGATCGTGCATGCGCTCCAAACGTTTTTCTGAAGAGTTTGGAGGATTGATCGGGTAATTCTCAGGGTTCTTAAGAACTTCTTTGTATTCCGATTCATCGATATCTAATTTTCGAGCGAATCGCTTCAACATTTTTTCTTCTTCAGCATTCAACGCTCCGTCAACCGAAGCAATATTCGCGATGGAAGCAAAGTGGCCCAAGTTTCGGGAGTGTTCCCCGCTTTCAAAAAGATCTGTAAATGACATAGTCTGTAATTAAAGCACAAATATAGAACTTGTATCTTTTTTTTGCGTGCTTTCCTTCGGAAAAAACGGCATCGCTAAACTTTTCTTAATTCCGAAGAACTCTTCCCTCAAAATAGTACTTTTAAAGTCATGACCACACCGTTACTCATCTTTAATGACAAAGGGATTTATTGTGAAAAAGCCGATGTTTATATCGATGCGTGGCGCCCCGTAGAAAAATGTATCGTCACTCACGGCCATGCCGATCACAGCCGGTGGGGACATAAAAAATACATCACACACCACCACAATGTCCCTATCATTAAGCATCGTTTAGGTGATATTACGGTAACCGGAAAAGCATGGGGGGAAACTTTTGTAATCAATGGAGTTACTTTTTCACTACATCCCGCGGGTCATATTGTAGCGTCTTCACAAGTTCGTGTGGAATACCAAGGCGAGGTTTGGGTGTTTACAGGCGATTTTAAAACCGAAGATGACGGCTTGGCGACTCCCTACGAACCGGTACCCTGCAATACCTTTATCACGGAATGCACTTTCGGACTTCCGGCTTTTACTTGGGAACCACAAGCCCGTGTTTTTGAAGATATCAACACTTGGTGGGCGCAGAATAAAGCCGAAAAGAAAACTTCCGTACTGTTTGGATATAGCCTCGGAAAAGCCCAACGATTACTGAAACATTTAGATACCTCTTTAGGCACCATCTACACACACGGAGCCGTGGAAAACATGACCGAGGTGCTGCGAGAAAACTATGCACTTCCGGAAACACATCGCGTCACGCGAGAAACCAAAAAAGAAGACTTACTTGGTAATATTGTTGTCGCGCCGCCCAGCGCACACGGTGGTACGTGGATCCGAAAAATGGTGCCTTATGAAACTGCCTCTGCCAGTGGATGGATGACGTTTCGCGGGGCTCGAAGAAGACGTGCTATCGATCGAGGTTTTGTGTTAAGCGACCATGCCGATTGGGAAGGACTCATCGACTCAATTAAAGCGACCGGTTGCGAAAAAGTGATCGCCACCCACGGCTATACAGATATTTTCTCACGCTATCTTCGGGAAGAGTTAGGGTACGACGCCCGTACCGAAAAAACACAATACGAAGAGGAACAGTCGGAAAGCAGCAAAACAACGGAAGGAGGCGACGCATGAAACGATTTGCTCAACTCATCAGAACGATTGATAGCACCAATAAGACCAATCGAAAGGTAGCTGCCTTGGCAGAATACTTTAAAGAAGCTCCCGATGACGACAAACTGTGGACCATCGCTATCTTATCGCACCGCCGACCCAAACGTCCCGTAAATACCACCCTGCTTCGGGAATGGGCAACGGAGATCAGCAATATCCCGTTGTGGCTATTTGAGGAAAGTTACCATATTGTGGGGGATCTGGCGGAAACCATTGCTTTGATCCTTCCTTCTGCAAAGAATGCAACAGAAAAGTCTTTATCAGAATACATCGAAGAGATTATCGCACTGAAAGAATTGCCGGACGCCGAAAAGAAAGCCTACCTCCATAGAAATTGGTTGGCGCTCGATTATTACGAACGTTTTGTGTTCAACAAGATCATCACGGGTAGTTTCCGAATTGGAGTAAGCCAAAAACTAATGACCCGAGCTTTATCGCAAGCCACGGAAATTGATGAAGACATTCTCGCCTACAAACTCATGGGAAATTGGACGCCGGCCTCCACGACCTACCAACAACTCATTTTGGAAGAAAACGAAGAAGACTACCTCAGCAAGCCGTATCCTTTTTATTTGGCATATGCCGTGGAGGATGATTTTCAAGAAGACTTAGGGGCGGCTTCAGATTGGAGTTTTGAGCACAAATGGGACGGGATTCGCGCTCAAGTGATTATTCGAAATAACGAGGTATTTGTGTGGTCACGCGGAGAAGAATTGGTTACCGATAAATATCCTGAATTTCAACGTTTCCTTTCAGAAATTCCAAATGGCACGGTGCTCGATGGCGAGATCTTACCTTTTATTGATGGCAACATTGCCAACTTCGCTGATCTACAAACGCGTATTGGCAGAAAAAATATCACCAAAGCCTTGTTGAAAAAAACACCCGTCATTCTTACCGCTTACGATTTATTGGAATGGGAAGGAAAAGACATTCGACAACGACCTTTTGCCGAAAGGAGAAAATTGCTGGATACGCTCATAAAGAACTGTCCTTGTGAGGATATCGGACTCTACCTGAGCGAAACGATGCGTTTCAACACATGGGAGGAAGCCGCCAAAGAGCGTGATAAATCACGAGAAAAACGAAGTGAGGGACTGATGATTAAACGGTTAGATTCGCCCTACCTCGTGGGAAGAAAAAAAGGGGATTGGTGGAAGTGGAAAGTAGATCCGTTTACCATAGACGGCGTGCTTACGTACGCCATGCGTGGTCATGGAAGACGCGCCAATTTATATACCGATTACACCTTTGCCCTCTGGGATGGAGATGAATTGGTGACCTTCGCCAAAGCCTATTCGGGATTGACCGATAAAGAATTTCGACAGGTAGATGCGTGGATCAAAAAGAATACGCTCGAGCGCTTCGGACCAGTACGTAGCGTCACACCACACCACGTTTTTGAAATTGCTTTTGAAGGCATTGCTGAAAGTAGTCGGCATAAAAGTGGCGTCGCCACCCGATTTCCCCGTATCTTACGATGGCGAAAAGACAAGCCCATTGAAGAGGCCAATACTATTGCTGATTTGAAAGCCTTAATTCCAAAATAACCACCATGAAAAGCTTCATTATTTTCTCCACATTTTTAATGCTAATTGGTTGTAAACAAACTTCTTCCGAAAAAAAAACAACCGCCGACACCACTAATGTGCAGCAAACCGAAACTAAAAAGGAGCATCAACTTCGAGAAGTACGCAAAGCAAACAATCCTCCTATCATCAATGGCGATAGTACAGATTCCATTTGGAAAAACAGCCCTTGGCATCCTTTGGACCAACGCTGGGTAGGAGAACCCTATACCGAAGATGATTTTTCGGGACGCTATAAAATGGCATGGGACCAGGAAGCGCTCTACCTGTTGGTCATGATCGAAGATGATACGCTTATCGACATCTACAAAGACCCCTTGGTACAATGGTGGGATGACGATTGTGTCGAAGTGTTTATAGATGAAGATAATTCCGGAGGCCCGCATCAATTCACCCACAACGCATTTGCCTACCACGTCGCTTTGGACGGAAATGTTGTCGATCTCGGTCCTGACGAAGCACCGCATCTCTACAATGATCATGTGACGAGCAAACATACCACCGAAGGAACCACCAGTACTTGGGAATTGAAGATCAAAGTATTTGACGATTCGTTCGTGGATGGTAAAAAAGAGAACACTCCGGTGACGCTTTCCGCAGGAAAAAAAATAGGCTTTGCCCTCGCCTATTGTGATAATGACCATTCCGAAACACGTGAAAATTTTATCGGATCGGTGTATGTACCCGGAGAGGATAAAAATCTGGGGTGGATCAATGCGGATATCTTCGGAACGATTCTATTAACAGAGTAATCTATGAATCGAAAAGAAGCCCTTTCTCTTGCCGAAACTTGGTTTGAAGCACAAGATTGGAAGGTCTTTCCGTTTCAGAAAAAAACATGGACCGCATTTTTACAAGGCAAACACGGACTCCTAAATGCGCCTACCGGAAGCGGTAAAACCTATGCGCTTTGGGTGCCTATTGTATTACAATATCTTCAAGACCATCCTGATTATAAAAATTCTCGTAAAAAAGGACTTAAAGCCATCTGGATCACGCCACTGCGCGCGCTTTCCGTAGAAATTCAACAAGCTACGCAACGCTTTGCCGATGCGCTGGAAACGGGACTTACCGTAGGCATTCGTACCGGCGACACCCCGCAAAGTGAACGCGCCAAGCAAAAACGCAACATGCCTGATCTGCTGATCACCACACCCGAAAGCTTGATGCTGTTGTTGGCCTCAAAAGGGTACGATAAAATGTTTAAATCGCTCACAGCAGTGGTGGTGGACGAATGGCATGAACTACTGGGAAGCAAGCGAGGCGTACAAATGGAACTCGGATTGTCGCGCCTAAAAAGTATTTCACCGCAACTACGCATCTGGGGAATTTCCGCCACCATCGGGAATCTCGAACAAGCCCAAGATGTGCTCTTAGGGATGGATGCGGAATTTCGAAAAAAATCAGTCTTGATTCGCGCGAAACGGAAAACGAATGTCAAAGTACAATCCATCATCCCAAAAACCATGGAAACCTTCCCTTGGCGTGGCCATCTTGGGCTGCATTTGTTGGAAGAGATCGTTCCTATTATCAAGGAAAGTAAGACCACGCTGATCTTTACCAATACCCGCGGACAGAGCGAAATTTGGTTTCAGAAGCTCTTAGAGAAACATCCGGAATTTGCAGGAGAGATCGCCATGCACCATGGCAGTATCGCCAAAGAAACACGCTTATGGGTAGAACAGGCCATTCGAAATGAATCACTGAAAGCGGTCGTAGCCACCTCCAGTTTAGACCTTGGTGTCGATTTCACTCCCGTGGAAACTATTATCCAAATTGGTGGGCCAAAGGGAGTTGCTAAGTTCTTACAGCGTGCCGGACGTAGCAATCACCGACCCGGAGAAGCTTCGGTCATCTATTTTTTGCCTACTCATGCGCTTGAACTCGTGGAAGCGTCTGCCTTAAAACGTGCTGTCACAGAACACGTGATGGAAGATCGTATTCCCTATTTACTCAGTTTCGATGTGCTTATTCAGTATCTGGTCACTCTCGCAGTAAGCGATGGATTTCTTCCTTCGGAAATTTTCCCGGAAATTCAAAATACGTTCTGTTTTCAAGGCATTACAGAAGAAGAATGGCATTGGTGCCTTAATTTTATCACCTTGGGAAGTCAGAGTCTCCAAGCCTATGATGAATATCGCAGGGTAGTCGTACAGGAAGATGGATTGTTTAAAGTGGAAAGCAGGCGCATTGCCACCATGCACCGATTGTCTATTGGCACCATTGTTTCAGACAGCATGTTGATGGTAAAATATGTTTCGGGTGGATTTATAGGAACTATTGAAGAATGGTTTATCGGAAAAATGAAACCCGGCGATGTCTTTGTATTTGCCGGAAGAACGTTGGAGTTAGTTCGATTAAGAAACATGGTCGCACAAGTCCGAAGGTCGAAGAAGAAGTCGGCGCACGTCGTCAGCTTTATGGGAGGAAGACTTCCGTTATCATCACAAATGAGTCAGTTGCTCCGTGAAGAACTACAAAGCGAAGCCGATCATAAACGGCGTACGCCCGAACTACGAGCATTAAAAGATTTATTTAAAAGACAAGAACGCGAAAGTATTGTCCCGAGGGAAACTGAATTTTTGATTGAAACCTTCAAGACCCGCGAAGGGCATCATGCGCTATTCTATCCCTTCGAAGGACGCTTTGTCCATGAAGCTATGGCCAGTTTGATGGCATATCGTATCAGTTTGCTGCAGCCCATTACGTTTTCGTTGGCATATAACGATTACGGTTTTGAACTGTTAAGTGAAAAGCCCTTTGACATGCAACAGGTGATCGATAATGAGTTGTTTTCGGCCACCTATTTATTTGATGATCTTCAGAAGAGTTTGAATAGCACCGAGTTGGCACGTCGAAAATTCAGAGACATAGCCGTTATCAGCGGAATGATATTTCAAGGTTACCCCAATAAAACCATCAAGACAAAACACCTGCAAAGTAACAGTCAGTTGTTATTTGATGTCTTCCGTGATTACGAACCCGAAAATTTGCTCTACCAGCAATCTTTTCGGGAAACGTTTGAGCATCAATTAGAGGAAGGCCGACTGAGGCTAGCGTTAGAGCGCATACAACAACAAACCATCGTTTGGAAAGATTGTACCAAACCTACTCCCTTTAGTTTCCCGATCATTACTGATCGCTTGCGAGAAAAGCTCTCTTCGGAAAAGTTAAAAGATCGCATCAAGCGAATGAAACTTCAGTTAGAAAAGTAGTCTCACACCAAGGCATTATCCATCACTTCCTGCACTACTTCCGGGTTCAACAGGGTGCTGGTGTCGCCCAGATTATCGGTGTCTTTGGAAGCGATCTTCCGAAGAATACGTCGCATGATTTTTCCGCTTCGCGTTTTCGGTAAGCCGGACGTAAACTGAATTTTATCCAACTTTGCGATAGGCCCTATGCGCTCGCTGATGAGTTGATTGATCTCTTTCCGAAGATTGTCATGATCGCGAGATTCCCCCACTTCTTTCAGAATGACATACCCGTACAAGGCATTCCCTTTTACTTCATGAGGATAGCCTACGATAGCGCTTTCTGCCACCGCCGGATGCTCGTTGATGGCATCTTCGATGGGAGCCGTTCCTAAATTGTGACCAGAAACGATGATTACATCATCTACACGACCCGTAATGCGGTAATAGCCTGTAGCATCCCGCAAAGCTCCATCTCCCGTAAAATATTTGTTCTCAAACGCTGAAAAATAGGTGTCCTTATAGCGTTGATGATTGCCCCAAATGGTGCGTGCCATGGAAGGCCAGGGATATTTGATACAGAGTCGACCACTCACCAAATTCCCTTTAATCTCTTCTCCTTTTTCGTCCATCAAAGCCGGTTGAATGCCCGGAAGTGGAAGTGTTGCGAAGGTAGGGATGGTAGGCGTCGCAAACGGAATAGGTGAGATCATGATACCGCCTGTTTCTGTTTGCCACCAAGTATCGACTACGGGACTGTTGCCTTTTCCGATGTTGTCATTATACCAATGCCAGGCTTCTTCGTTGATAGGTTCGCCAACCGTTCCTAACACTTTTAATGAGGAAAGATCGTACTTTTCTACAAACTCCAGTTTTTCTTTTGCCAACGCGCGAATGGCGGTCGGTGCGGTATAGAATTGATTTACCTTGTGCTTTTCAACCACTTCCCAAAACCGACCAAAATCAGGGTACGACGGAACGCCTTCGAACATAACCGTGGTCGCTCCGTTCGCCAGCGGCCCGTAAACTATATAACTGTGTCCCGTGATCCAGCCGATATCGGCCGTACACCAGAAGACATCGCCTTCGCGGTATTGAAACACATTTTTAAAGGTATAAGCGGTATAAACCATATAGCCACCGCACGTATGCACCATTCCTTTTGGAGTTCCGGTAGATCCGGAAGTGTACAGAATGAATAGAGGATCTTCCGCTTTCATGCGTTCGGGAGTACAGGTTGGCTCGGCTGCATCCAATAATGGCTGCAACCATTCGTCGCGCCCGTCTTTCATGGTAATTTCAGAATCAATTCGCTTCGCCACCAACACCGTTTCCACGCCGCTACAGTCTTCGAGCGCCTTATCTACAATCCCTTTAAGATCGATGGTTTTAGCCCCACGGTACGATCCGTCACTGGTAAGGACCATTTTACAATCGCTGTCGTTGATTCGGGTGGCCAAAGCAGTAGAAGAAAAACCAGCAAACACTACGGAATGGATCGCACCAATTCGTGCGCAAGCCAATACGGCGACAGCAAGCTCTGGGATCATTGGTAAATAAATACAAACGCGATCGCCTTTTTCAACACCTTTACTTTTCAACACATTCGCAAACCTACACACCCGTTCGTGAAGTTCTTCATACGTAATGTGTAGTGCTTCTTCCTTAGGATCATTGGGTTCAAAGAGAATCGCAGTCTGACTTCCTCGAGTGAGTAAATGCCGATCAATACAGTTTTCGGTAATATTCAGTTCGGCCCCTTCAAACCATTTGAGTTCCGGTTTCGTAAAATCCCATTCTAAGACCGTGTCCCACTTTTTCCGCCAGAGAAAATGCTCTCCCGCTATTTCGGCCCAAAAAGTTTCCGGATCGCGAACCGATTTGCGATATACTTGAAAATATTCTTCTAAATGCTTGATGTGATAATTACTCATGCGTGTGTGTATTAGGAAAGCGCTTCTTACAATGATAGCTAAAAATAGCGTTTTTCCTGTGCCCGATTCTATCATTTTCCGCAGAAGTAGTACTTTTATATTAAAAAGAATTGCAATCTATAACCATCCGAAATCAGCAATTTTCACTTCATGGCAGCGGAGCCCTATTTTGGCCTGAAAAGAACATGCTGTTGATTGCCGATGTTCACTTCGGAAAGGTCGCGCATTTCAGAAAATATGGCGCAGCCATCCCAACTTCGGCTTCAAAATCGAATTTTACCAAATTGCAACAGGTCGTTTCAGAAACGAATCCAAAAACCATTTGCTTCTTAGGGGATCTGTTCCACAGCGTGATGAACAACGAGTTCTTAGCGTTTCAACAATGGGCGGAAACCTCCACAGCAAAACTCATTCTAGTCGCTGGTAACCACGATATCATTTCACCGCATGAATTTGAAGCTCTGGGTATGACTGTCGTAGAAGAGCTTCAAATGGATGGCTTAATCCTGACGCATCATCCTACCGATTCAGATACTCATTTTAATATTTCAGGACATATTCATCCGGGGGTACGTCTGCAAGGACCAGCGAGACAGATGACCAAACTCCCTTGCTTTTTTAAACGTAGAAATCAACTTATTTTACCCGCCTTTGGAAGTTTTACCGGAAAATACATCTTAAAACCTACCGAGGAGGATGAAGTTTTCGTGATTGTGGAAGATGAAGTAGTGAAAGTTTCTTGAGCTTAAAATCGTATCTTTCCGTATGAAAAAAACACTACAAATCGCCAACATCATTGCGTTTTTAGCCACCATTCTTGTCAATTACGTCAGCAACACAGGAGCCATCAACAATACCACCATTGGGAATGTCTCTGATAGCCTCAACACCCTTTTTACGCCGGCGGGTTATGCCTTTTCTATTTGGGGAGTCATTTACCTGCTGCTGGCAGGATTTGTTTTCTATCAAAGTAGAAGTTTGTGGAAAACGGTGCGCGATGACGCCTTTATTCTCAAAACCGGATGGTGGTTTGTGCTCTCTTGTATCGCAAACATGCTCTGGGTGGTTTTTTGGTTGTACGGATATGTAGGCGTCTCGGTGCTTGCCATGGCAGTGTTATTATTTTCACTTCTGAAAATTGTGATGAACAATCGCATGGAATTGTGGGATGCGCCTATTTCGGTCATAGCGTTTCTTTGGTGGCCGTTTGTGTTCTATAGCGGCTGGGTGACGGTAGCGAGTATCGTCAATGTTGCTGCGTATTTAACTTCGGAAAACTGGGACGGTTTTGGGTATTCTGAAGCATTCTGGACATTCGTAATGATCAGCGTTGCTGTGATACTGAATCTCCTCGTGACTTGGAAACGCAATATGCGTGAATTTGCGTTGGTAGGAGCCTGGGCGCTCGTAGGGATTGGCGTGGCCAATCAAGCAACAGATACTACATTAGCCGCCACAGCTTTTGTTGGCGCAGGCATTCTCTGTGTGAGTTCTGGCATTCACGGGTTTAAAAACCGCCATACGAGTCCGATGATCAAATGGCAAGAATATCAAGAGCAATCGCGTTAAACCATACCGCGAACATCATTCCCCCAAGTAGGATAGGCGAGTAATTGGCCTTTAAATTGTTCGCAAGTGAAGTTGGCGCTCATTGCCATGGCAAAGAGATTGATCATTTCTCCGGCTTGTTCTGCCAAAATATGAGCGCCTAGAATTTTATTGGAATCAGTATCCACAATCGTTTTGTACGCATAGAATGATTGATTCATACGCTTGGCATTAAACCACTTGGGCACTTCTTTAGATTCTACTCGCACGGAAAATCCTTGCTTTTTGGCTTCTGCTTCGGTCAATCCAACACTGGCCAGCTGCGGAATCGTAAACACCACAGAAGGAATCGGTGGAAAGGTTGCCTTCACGCGTTTTTTCTCAAGGGCATTTTTCACAACGATACGCGCCTCTTGAGATGACAAAGGCGTTAAGGGAGGCGCACCACTCGCAGAAACATCCCCACAAGCATAGACCGAAGAATTAGTTGTGCTTTGTAGATAAGCATTCACCATAATTCCATTGGCTTCAAAGGCGACATTTCCTTTTTCTAAGTCCAATTTCTCAATAGCCGGCACACGACCGGAGGTATTAAAGACCATAGGAGCTTTTATCGTAGCTGTTGCTTTCCCTTTTTTATAATGCACGCGTATGTGCTTCCGAAGCAATTCTAGTTTGGTCACTTCGGCATCAAAAACAAACGAAATTCCAATCTCTTCCGAAGATTTTACAAGCAGTGCCGCCATATCTTCATCAAAAGGAGCCAAAGGTCTGGACTCCCGTTCGATAATCGTTACGTCTACACCCATTCGAGCAGCCATGTGCGCTTGTTCCATGCCTACGTACCCACCGCCTACAAAGATCATCGCTTCCGGTAATTCGGCTAGTTCCATAAAATCTTCACTAATGTTGAAATGCTCTTCACCGGGAATATTAAGATCTCTGGGTCGTAAACCCGTAGCGATCACAATGGTTTTTGCGCGCACCGTTTTTCCTTCGACAGATAAGGTGTTTTCATTTAAAAATTTCGGACTCTGATGATAAAGTTCAATACCAGCTTCTCTCAAGTCTCTTTCAGTGGCGGCCGGAATCGCTTCCGTAAACATCTTTTTAAATTTCTGAACCGTTGCCCAATCAACTTCGGGAAGTTTTGTGATTCCCTTGCCCTGCAGGTTCTTTGCGTGTTGTAACACTTCCGTAAAACCATAGAGCACTTTTTTGGGATCACACCCTCTGATGGCGCAGGTACCTCCATATTCTCGATCATCGGCAATGGCCACTTTTAATCCGTTTTCTGCTGCCGCATAGGCCACTGTTTTCCCGGCAGTACCTGTGCCAATGACGAATACGTCAAATTCTTTTCCTTTCAAGGCTATACTCTTATTAATGGTTGTTCTTTCTAAAGTACCGAAGTAAGAACTATTAGTATGTTACGAAAATGATAAAGTTTAAAACCGTTTGTTGGCAACGAAAGATTGGTTTTATATTTGCAATCCGTGAGCAAAACGTTTGTGTCTTCGCTATTCTCAAGGGCGCCTCAATTAGAGTTGCTGCGGAATGCTATTGCCCAATCGCAACCAAGGACAACCTTAAGCGGGTTGGTAGGATCTTCCCTATCCATTGTGTTGTCGGAAACCTTTACACAAACCGATGCTCCCTTTTTATTGATCTTGAATGATAAAGAGGAAGCCGCGTATTACTTGAACGATCTGGAGCATTTACTGAACGAACAAGACGTACTATTCTTTCCCGGAAGTTACCGCAGGCCGTATCAGATCGAAGAAACCGACAATGCGAATGTACTGCTGCGAAGTGAGGTGCTCAATCGAATTAATTCACGTAAAAAGCCTGCCTTTATCGTCACCTATCCGGAAGCTTTATTCGAGAAAGTAGTGACGCGCAAGGAACTGGAACGCCACACCTTAAAAATGAAGGTTGGAGAAGAAGTTTCTATCGATTTTGTGAATGAGGTGATGTTTGAATACCAATTTAAGCGTACCGATTTTGTTACAGAACCGGGTGAGTTTTCGGTGCGAGGAGGAATTTTAGATGTGTTCAGTTTTAGCAACGATGAACCTTATCGCATTGAGTTCTTTGGTGATGAAGTAGAAAGTATTCGCACCTTCGATTTGGAAACCCAACTTTCCCTAGAACCGCTGAAACGGATTTCCATCATGCCGAACGTTGAAAACAAGCAGATGGAGGAGAAACGTGAGAGTTTTTTCAAGTATATCGCTTCCAAAACGATCGTTTTTATTAAAAACGAAGAACTTCTAAGCAGTAGTATTGACAACTTATTCAAAAAGGCGACAACCGCCTTTCAAGCGTTGCAAGGAGAAGTAAAACAGAGTGAGCCGTCAGAGCTATTTTGCACCGCCCAGGTCTTAAAAGAACAACTCGCCGGCTTTTGTACCGTGCATTTGGAAACCCAAGCCATCAAAAACAGCATCGCTTTCCATACGCAACCACAGCCTGCTTTCAATAAACAATTTCAACTCCTTATTGAAAACCTCAACGAAAAGGCTGCCGAAGGCTACACCAACTATATTTTTTGCAGTAGCGAATCGCAAGCCAATCGGTTCCACGATATTTTTGATGATGTTGAGCAGCAAGTTACGCAGTATGAAACGGTGGTATTTCCGTTGTATCGCGGTTTTATTGATACAGATCAGAAATGGGTGTGTTATACCGATCATCAGATCTTTGAACGCTATCACAAATTCCAACTAAAGAACGGTTACGCAAAAAAACAGGCCATCACGCTGAAAGAACTCACCAATTTGGAGGTTGGTGATTACGTTACGCACATTGATCACGGGATCGGGAAGTTTGGCGGACTTCAGAAAATTGAGGTGGAAGGGAATATGCAAGAAGCTATAAAACTTATCTACGGTGAGCGTGACATTTTGTACCTCAGCATTCATTCGCTGCATAAGATTTCTAAGTACAATGGCAAAGATGGAGTCGCCCCCAAAATTTACAAATTAGGGAGTGCCGCCTGGAAAAAACTCAAGCAAAAGACCAAAAAGCGCGTCAAAGAAATCGCCTTCAATCTTATTGAACTTTATGCCAAACGGCGTCTACAGAAAGGATTTCAATACAATCCAGACTCCTATTTACAGCATGAGTTAGAGTCGTCTTTTATCTATGAAGACACCCCCGATCAGGTAACTGCCACAGAAGATGTGAAGCGGGATATGGAAAGTGAGCAACCGATGGACCGACTCGTTTGTGGGGATGTAGGCTTCGGAAAGACCGAGGTCGCTATTCGTGCGGCGTTTAAAGCCGTCGATAACGGAAAACAGGTCGCCGTATTGGTTCCTACCACCATCTTAGCGTTTCAACATTTCAAAACCTTTAGTGAACGTCTGGCCGATATGCCGGTAACCGTCGATTACCTTAATCGTTTCCGCACAGCGAAAGAACGAAAAAATGTGTTGGAAGGCTTGCAAAGTGGATCGCTCGACATCGTGATCGGAACCCATCAATTGGTGGGCAAGAACGTTACATTTAAGGACCTTGGCCTATTGATCATAGATGAAGAACAAAAGTTTGGAGTTGCCGTAAAGGACAAGCTTAAAACCATCAAGGAGAATGTAGACACCCTAACGCTTACAGCAACACCCATTCCACGTACGCTTCAGTTTAGCCTGATGGCGGCTCGGGATCTTTCGGTGATCACCACGCCTCCTCCCAATCGGTATCCGGTTGTAACACACGTGATCCGCTTTTCCGAAGAAACCATACGCGATGCCGTTCAATATGAGATCTCCAGAGGCGGACAAATATTTTTCGTTCACAATCGCATCGAGAATATCAAAGAGGTGGCGGGCATGATCCAACGGCTAGTCCCCGATGCAAAAATAGGGATTGGTCACGGACAAATGGAAGGCAAGAAGCTGGAACAGTTGATGCTGCGCTTTATGAACAACGAGTTTGATGTATTGGTGTCTACGACCATTATTGAAAGCGGACTCGATGTTCCGAACGCCAATACCATCTTTATTAACAATGCCAATAATTTTGGCCTTTCAGACTTGCATCAAATGCGTGGTCGTGTAGGTAGAAGTAATAAAAAGGCGTTTTGTTATTTCATCACTCCGCCGTATTCTGCCATGACCGAAGAAGCGAGAAAACGCATCACAGCACTGGAACAATTCTCTGAGTTAGGCAGCGGATTCAATATTGCCATGAAAGATCTTGAAATTCGAGGTGCGGGAGATCTGCTTGGAGGCGAACAAAGCGGATTTATTAATGAAATTGGATTTGAAACGTATCAGAAAATCCTTGCGGAAGCCATCGATGAACTGAAAGAGAAGGAATTCAAAGACCTGTATTCCGAAGCTGATAAGCACTTCAAGGATCGAAAATTTATCAAAGAAGTAACGATTGACACCGACTTTGAATTGCTTTTTCCTGATGACTATGTGAATAACATCACAGAGCGAATGAACCTATACACCAAACTGAATGAATTAAAGGATGAGGCCGCGCTTCAAAGCTTTCACAAAGAATTGAGAGACCGTTTTGGGGAGCTTCCGAAAGAAGTTGAAGACCTATTGGATAGTTTGCGCATAAAATGGTTGGCTATTGAAATGGGATTGGAGCGTGTAGTAATGAAGCGAGGAAAATTTATTGGTTACTTTATTAGCGATCAGCAAAGCGATTTCTATCAGGGCACTACTTTTGGAAAATTACTTCAATACGTGCAGCAGCATCCGCGACAACTTCAACTTAAAGAAAAACAAACCAGAAACGGATTACGATTGCTGCTTCGGTTTGAAAATGCAAAAAGTGTGGGTGCGATCTTGAAACAGCTAAGAGCAATCCTTCCTAAAGAATCGTGATCGTAAACAAAAGCGAAACGGCATTTCAATTCCAAGAGGATTGGTAACAGTCAAATTCTTCCTTATTTTTATACAATACGAGATGGTTTTTTTATTCAGAAAAAAAGAAAACGGCAAAACCACTTCATAATCAATATTCCTGTAACCCCTTGTCATTATTGAAATGTCGGGGAAATGTCGGGTGAAAAACAGTCCAAATTATTGTCAAAAAAGATGAGCGGTCATAACATTGCATCAAATCATAGAAACATCGCCATGCAACAGCCTACACTTGGACAACGAATTTTAGCACTCAGACAAGAAAAAGGGTTCACACAGGAAGAATTGGTCGCCGAATGCAACATTAGTGTACGCACGATCCAGCGGATAGAAGCAGGAGAAGTAACGCCGCGATCCTATACCGTAAAAACTATTTTATCCGTCTTAGGAGAAGATTACGAAAGTTTTGCGGAAAGTAAGATGGAAAGCGGACTCAAAAAAGCGTTCTTCCTCAAAATTGAGGATGACAAGCACGCTACCTTTTTGACCAAACACTTGAAAATTGCTTGGATCTCGGGTATTGTTTATTTTATTCTGGGATTTGCAGAATTCCCGGCAGATGCCGCCAGACTGGTTGGCGATAGTACTCTTTTTCCAACCTATCTCTATATTATTCTAAAAGTCGCGGTATTAGCTTCCATTGTGCTATTTCTTCGAGGGTTTATTTTGACCGGAAACTTGCTACAAAATTATCTTTTGAAGATTGTAGTTTTTATACTTCTGGCCTTCCAGATTGCGTATTATGGGTTAGACATCGCCTCTCTTTATATTTCAGCCCTAAACCATGAAGCGATTCTTATGATCGAATCGATTTCCCTTGGAATTGTAGGTATACTTATGGGAATTGCTGTTTTGCGCTTCCAAAAAACACTCGGCACCACGGCCACACTTACCGGAGTTATTGAAATTATTACCTATGCTTGCTTTGCCTTAATAGTTACCGCAATTGTGGGTGCTGTTTTGTTGATCCCTACGATCATACTAGAGATCATCTTACTTTATAAAGTAGCAGAATTGGTTCAGCAAAAGCTGAATCCTTAAGTACTATTCACTATCTAAAATCAACTATTATGAAACCACTGATCCATGGCGCAACGCCGTTTTGCCTTGTGCTTACTTTTTGTATATTAATAATCCCCAAGACGTTTGCCTGCACTATTGTGAGTGCCATTGCCAAAAACGGACAGGTATGGAATGCCAATAATGAAGATGGCCCCTTTGGTGTGGCGAATTTCATAAATGTATATCCAAAGACTTCACAAAACAAGTATGGTTATTATACGCTCACCTATTTTTCATCAAGATTTGGACAAACGGGCAGTATTCAAGGCGGGACTAATGAAGCGGGTTTGACGTTTGATTTTAATGCTATTGATGCTGTTAATACTTCGGAAGTGAGTTCTAAAAAATCCTTTCCGAAAGGAGACAATGCCATTCTAACGCACATTTTAGGAACTATGGATTCGGTGGAGGAAGTCATTGCATTTTTTGAAACCTATTGGTTTGAAAATGGCTTTACCGGCGCGCAGATGCATGTAGCCGATGCTGAAGGAAATTTTGCTATGATAAGTCCGTCTGGCATTGAAAGAGCACTCCAAGGACAGCCCTTGGTATCCACTAATTTTGATCTCTGCGGAAAAGAAGACGGCACATCATGCTGGCGATATCCTATTGCACAGACAATGCTTGAACAAGAAGAAGTCGGCTTTGAAACCATGGAAGAAATCTTACAGAAAACAGCTCAAAAGAATGGCGCAACGATGTATTCTAACATTCAAAACCTCACTACAGGGGAACTTTGGTTCTTTTCAAAACACGACCCGGGAAATATTGTGACAATCACCATAAAAGCGCTGTTACTAAAAGGGCAACAGTCCTATAGTTTTAGCGATTTGGACGCCATCCATAAATCTCAAGAAACAACTAATTTTCAAGAGCCTTCACCGGCTTCCTTATCAAAAGAAGCGCAACAGAAATTTGAAGGGACCTATGCCAATTGGTATTTTGGAAGTATTACCGTCACGTACCAAGAAGTCGGATTGACGGCTCGTTTCCCGGACGGGTTTGAGACTGTTTTGATCCCTTCTGAGACTGATACATTCTTTATACCCAATCAAGGCGTCATCCTAACGTTTGGAAGGGATGCCAATACTGAGAAAAAGACCTTGTCCCTTTCGGAAAACGGATTCTGGTCGTTTACCGCTTGGGAGAAGGACGTTAGGAAATAACTTTAAAAATGATAAAACGCATCTTGATAATGCGTAAGCTCCTCTTGTTGCTTGTTTTTAATGATCGCAATAATGTCAAAGCGAACGTCTACGTTAAGCTGATTTGAGATCACGTATTCGTTCGCAGCTTTTACCAATAATTTGATCTTTGAAGAGGTAACGAATTCTTGTGGATTTCCGAAGAAAGCGCTATTTCGGGTTTTTACCTCTACAATTACCAAAGTCTTCTCTATGCTTGCAATAATATCGATCTCGGCTTTTTGGAAACTGAAATTTCGAGCAAGAATATGATAACCCTGGTCTTCAAGATACGTTACGGCGGCGGATTCGCCCCAACGGCCTAATTCATTGTGATATGCCATATTCAAAAGCGGGGAGTCGCTCTTGGTTTCTTAAAATTGAATAGTCACCAAAGATGGGGTCACCGTAAGGTTTGCTTGTCTACCTAAGATCAACGCGCGATTATCATCTACATGTCCGGCAGGCACATCGAAGACCACAGGAATATTATATTCTGAAACGGTATCGAGTACGATCTCCTTAGCCGTTTTGCCAAAGGGAACGCGATTGTCATGCATTTTAGTCATTCCGCCTACCAACAAGGCCTGAATTCCTTCAAACATCTTATTTCGCTTCAGGTTTTGCATCATCCGATCGATGTGATACAGGTATTCATCCAAGTCTTCAATGAACAAGATCTTCCCTTCGGTATTCAACGCCGAATTACTTCCGCAAAGCGAATATAAAATAGAAAGATTTCCACCTACTACCTGCCCTACCGCTGAGGCGTTTTCAGTGCTTTTTGCATCCGAATTTTCAAACTGCAAGCGATAGTCTTTTCCGAAGAGGACATTTCTTACCGTTTCCCGACTAGCTTCCGTCTTGTCTTCCATATACTCCCCCATTTGTGCATGTAGGGTTTCTATTCCGAAGGAATGTACATGCGAATGTAACACGGTCGCATCGCTATACCCAACGATCCACTTTGGGCTTTTTCGAAACGTTTCAAAGTTGATCCCATCAATGATTCGTACCGTTCCATACCCGCCTTTTGCACACCACACCGCCTTGATCTCTGGGGTGTCTAACATCTGTTGCAGGTCTTTTCTGCGTAAGGCATCGCTACCGGCATATTGGTGATCTACCGCATTGATGGTTTTACCCAATACCGGTTGCAGGCCCCATGATTCCAAAAGATTTAAAAAGGGAACCAAACGACCCGAACTAATTTTTCGTGCGGTAGAAATAATGCCAACGGCATCACCTTTTTTTAGAAAGGGGGGTGTTATCATAGTCTTTGTAGTGAAATATAGTTATAAAATTAAAAATTATAAGGTAGTGGGTTTTGCCGCTTCGTATACAATTTTAGATACGTACAACTCTAAGGCTTTGGCTCGAGGGTCGGTAGAAGCATAAGGTGTGTCGCCTTGAAATGATTCCGGCGGAGCGGTTGTTGAGCTCAAAAATAAGAATAGGTGTTTATTGGCCAAGCTTCCATTGTTGAACTGTACCGCGCCTCCATAATCCCAGCCCCATCCCATGAAATTAACAGGAACGCCGTTTCGGCGATTTAACTCCTTTACGGGCATTCCTAAATAGACACCCGTCGCAGAACGACAGCGACCGTCATTCCCGGTAGCCGTAACACGCCACACCCGAGTACTGTCTTTTGGAAGAAAATCTATTTGGATCTCTCTGTCGGAATCAGGAAATAAGGTCTTGGTCTGCACCTTCAGGGTCCCTTCAGCCACCCATCGGCTTTGTTGCTGAACTTCAGTTGTCTTCAATAGTGTTTCCAGTGTTCCTTCGTTCGCATGACGAGCCAACGCTTCCAATGTTGGAAACGAATCAACGACCACCGTTTTTTTAGTTGCTTCGGAAGGCGTTGTCTTTTTAGAAGGCTGTTCTTTACAACTTGTTCCGAAGAAAAAAACACATAATAAAATAGCGATATAACGATACATAAGCGTTATTTATCTAACAAGATAAAAAGGATTCGGAAGCCATCCCAGTTTTCTAACAGTTTCTTTACAAAATAGTACCTTTGCGCTTTACACAAACGTTTATGAAACAACCCAAACGATTTACGATCACTGCGGCACTTCCGTACACCAACGGACCTGTTCATATCGGTCATTTAGCAGGGGTTTACATTCCTGCTGATATCTTTGCAAGATACCAACGCATGCAGGGTGCAGACGTAGCCTTTATCTGTGGAAGCGACGAACATGGTGTGGCCATCCCGATGCGAGCGAAGAAAGAAGGTGTGAGTCCGCAACAAATCATTGACAAATACCATGGTATTATTTCCAAATCGTTTGAGGACTTCGGCATAACGTTCGACAACTATTCGCGAACTTCGGCGCCCATTCATCATGAGACCGCCTCAGAATTCTTCACGACGCTGTATAAAAAAGGAGCGTTCGAAGAAAAAGTGACCGAGCAATTATACGATGAAGAAGCCAAGCAATTTCTTGCCGATCGCTTTGTAGTGGGAACTTGCCCTAAATGCGGTTTCGATGAAAGCTATGGCGATCAATGTGAAAACTGCGGGACATCTCACAATGCGACTGACCTCATCAACCCAAAAAGCACCTTATCGGGAACACCACCAGTGCTTAAAGAGACCAAACACTGGTTTTTACCGCTAGATCAATATGAAGGTTTTCTAAAAAAATGGATCTTAGAAAGTCATGAAAAAGATTGGAAATCGAATGTGTACGGGCAATGTAAAAGCTGGATCGATGATGGCCTGCGACCCCGTGCCGTAACGAGAGACCTCGATTGGGGTATCCCCGTGCCGGTAGAAGGCGCTGAAGGAAAAGTTTTATACGTATGGTTTGATGCGCCCATCGGGTATATTTCTTCCACGAAGGAGTGGGCAGCACGTACCGGTAAAGATTGGGAGCCCTACTGGAAAGAGGAAGACACGCAATTGTTGCATTTCATCGGAAAGGATAACATCGTATTTCACTGTATCATTTTTCCAAGTATGTTGAAAGCAGAAGGAAGTTTTATTCTTCCGGAGAATGTACCCGCCAATGAATTTTTGAATTTGGAAGGTTCTAAAATCTCTACCAGCAAGAATTGGGCGGTGTGGCTTCATGAATATTTAGAGGAATTTCCTAACCAGCAAGACGTGTTGCGTTATGTGCTAACGGCCAATGCGCCCGAAACCAAAGACAATGATTTCACGTGGGCTGATTTTCAAGCGCGGAACAATAATGAATTGGTGGCGATCTTCGGAAATTTTATCAATCGAGTTACCGTATTGACCCATAAGTATTATGAGGGTGCCGTTCCGAAACCTGCTGATTTTTCCGAAGAAGACCTGCAAACCCTTAAAGAAATGCGAGCTTACCCTGAAGTGATCGCCAGTTCTATCGAGCGGTATCGTTTTCGTGAGGCCCAAATGCGTTTGATGGATCTCGCGCGACTTGGTAACAAGTATTTGGCCGATGAAGAGCCTTGGAAAACCATCAAGGTAGATGCCGAAAGAACCCAAACCATTATGTATGTCGCCTTACAAATTAGTGCTGCCTTGGCAGTACTGAGCGAGCCTTTTTTACCGTTCACTTCGGAAGCACTGAAACAACAACTAGAATTTGCTAACAGAAGCGACAGCAAACTTTCCTGGAACCAGGTTTCTGAAGAAAAAGCGCTTCTTCCTGAAGGACATGTCATTGGAAAGAATGCGTTGCTCTTCAGCAAGATCGAAGAGGAACAGATCACCCAACAACTCGAAAAACTACAAGCGAGCAAAGAAGCCAACGAGATGACAAATTCAAAAATCGAACCCCAAAAAGAAACGATTAGTTTTGATGACTTCACCAAAATGGACCTTCGGGTAGGTACCATTCTGGAAGCCGAAAAGATGCCGAAGACCAAAAAATTATTAGTGCTTAAAGTCGATACCGGAATCGATGTGCGTACCATTGTTTCAGGGATCGCCGAAAGTTTTACGCCGGAAGAAGTAATCGGCAAGCAAGTAACGGTATTGGTAAATCTAGCCCCACGGAAGCTACGCGGTGTGGAAAGTCAAGGGATGATCTTAATGACAGAAACGGCTGAGGGGACGTTGGTGTTTGTAAATCCAGATGAAACTTCCATGAAAAACGGATCAACCATCAATTAATAAGGTATTCATGACGCGAAACATTCTACTATCCTTTTTGGCTATTTTTTTAGCGGGAATTGGCATGGCGCAAGAAGATGTGCAAACGCCTGTATTTCAGTTTGAACGTGATCCAGACATTGGGTTCTCCCCAAAGGAGTCCTATATAATTCACAATGAAAACAACGGAGATATCGCAGTCTTCTTAGAATACGATAAGCTCATGGAGATTCATTTGTATGACTCCCTCTATCAAAAGAAAGCTGCTTTTACGTCGCCCGGACTACCAAGACGTTTTGAGGACATTGTTGGGTATCTAATTACCCAAACGGAATATCGTATTTTTTCGCGCGCTGATGACAAATTGGGAAGTTTGGTATTTAATATTTCAGACCGAACGACTACAGAGAAAAAATTTGATTTTTCTTTTGAAAGAAGAGAAGAACTCTTACACAGTTTCACAAACAATGGAGTTTTTTACTTATTTACCGTTAACAAAAAAACAAACGAACTTTTCCTTCTTCGATACACAGGTGGAGAAGAATTTGAACGCAACCGAATTAATATCCCTGAAATGCAATTCAAAGATATTGATGGAGAAGCAATTGATTTATATGATCTCGTTGTAGTGAATAGCTTTTTTGGAGCGAAAGGTCTTTCCGCAGTTGATAATAATAGCGTTATTAATGTAGATGCCGCCAGCCCTAGATCGAAGCTATATATTCATGACAATATTCTGACGCTGGCTTTAGACCGAGAGTATACCGTTACGTATCTGATAGATATTCCCTTAGACGATTTCAACGCAAAGATATCGACGATCGAAAAGCCGAAACTTCCGGAAGAGCCTTATGGTTCTAATTCATTTCTTTTTGATGAGCATATCTACCAACTGGTGGTTTCTAAGGAAATGATGGTGATCGAAGTAAAAGAGCGAGAAAGTAAAAAAGTACTGAAAACCTTTAAAGCAACAAAAGACCAGCCCATCGAATTCAAAAATTCCGATTTCATCATGGAAGGTGGTGCTTTTAGTGAACAACGAACGAAAGTTTTAGAGAAGACAGACGATTTCTTGAGAAAAATTTCGAGGGGCGATGTTGGTATTGCAGTGAATAAGGTGGCGGGAACATTACAACTTTCTGTAGGAGCGTTGATGGAGACATTTCAAATAGGTATTGGCGGGGGTGCCTATGGTGCTGGTTTTGGTGGTGGAGCCCCGGTAGTGCCCATGGCGCAAATGAATACAGCCAATAACGTTTTCCAGAGTTTTCATGAATCCAAAACACTTCGCATTGAATGCTTACTAGATACGTCTTTCAACCATCTTTCTGGCAAGCCACCAAAAAATGTATTCGAAAAAATGCTCTCAATTACCGAATACAACAAATACGCGAAAAATGAAACGACCACAAGAGTTGAAGATGGCTTCTTACACGGTTATTATGACTATCGCGAAAAAAAATATATTGTTCATTACATCCCTTCCCGCTAAGTTTATAAACTATTCGTGTTGAAATTTTCTAAAATTATTTCTAGAACTACTCTTTTATTTACAGTTTGTCTTTGCACTATTACATCTTCTTTAGCCCAAGAAGAAATCAGTCGATTTGATCACTATAACCCCAACAATTGGGCGGTCAATTCGGGCTTTTCGATGACCCATCCAGAGAAGGACGAGTTTATGGTGTACCTCACCGACGACCGGTATATGCACCTCTATTTTCTCGATAGTTTGCAACGTGTCTTCCGAAAAATTCAAGTAGAAAAAACACGCCGCGCCTATGACGAACCTATCGGAAAGATGGTCTCCAAAGAAGGTTACACCTTCTATTTCCATGATAGAAAAGAAAAACGTGTGGCCAGTCTTACATTTGATCCTAAGGTTGGACAAATCACACGCTATGGCGAATACGAAGTGCCGCTAAAACGTGCGGAAATCATTACAAGTTTTCCATACAACGACCGTATGATGATGCTGGTACTAGAGAAAAGAGATGGTGTGCTAACCTTGTATGAATTGGGTAGTGAAGTGATAAAGTCTACCACCATCAACCCAGAAAAGTTGGGAATTGTGGATGCTGAAGGTCAGCCATTATCGCTGCGCCGTGAACTTCGTGAAAACGGCATTGAAGCCGTTGCTATTCTAGAGCAAAAATTGGCACCTGGTGTGCGAAAAAACACGGAACCGTTTAAGGTGTTTCGGTACGACGATCAACTGCAATGGCTTATTGATACTTCGTCAGAACGCTCCCAATTGGTCACTATTTCTTTGCAAAATTTTGAAGTGACAACCTCCTCCTTTCCCAAACCTTCCATTGAGAAAGAAACCATGCTCGCAAGCCAATCTACCCTGTACAAAAATTTGCTCGGTCAGTCTTTCTTCGGAAAGAATAAGGTAGCAATAAAGGTACTCGATCTTGAGACTGAAACCGTTGTGGAAGCATCTGAATGGGACCAATTTGATGCTGAAAAATATCACAGCTACACGAAGAAAGGAGTGGCCATGCAGTACCCTGCATTGATGAAGAGGGTTTGGTTTGAGAGAATAGCCGATTACCCACAAGCCATTGCTTTTCGCGATACTCCCAATGGGATTCTATTGGAGGTAGGAAGCTGGAAAAAACCGCAGGATACCCATGTAGACCCCATGCTTCAAACCTTGTACCTCTTTGGTGCCGTGGGCGGACTCATTGCTATGAGTATTAACAATCATACCAATCCAGGACTGATGAATCTTGGAACCCATTACGCCGGAACTTCCTATGTGCTTGAAGTACCCATTGATTGGAAGGGGCATGAAACCAAAGAATATGACCCTACAGACGTCCTTTATAAAATTACCGGCATTCTCGACGAGGTGAAAGGCACCCAGTTACTTTCTTTGGAAGAACGATCGGAGGGGTATCTTCTCGGTATTTGGAATCCAGAAGTGGAAGTCATTTCCCTTCGCTTTGTGCCTTTCCATTAGGCCGAATTTCTACTCGCGTTAATATTCCCAAAAAGCGATCGGGTAACGATCTTTTCATAAACTGCAAGTTCCTCGGGATCAGGGTTTCCGTTTCGTTCTAATTCCTGAATATGTCGCAGCGCGAATTGCTGAATGGTTAACAATGGCAGAACGATCGATTCGCGTACTTGAATAGAGGCTTTCCCCGCAGGTTCGTTTTGCATAAGTTCGTCATACCCAGTAAGCTTCAACAGCAAACGTTTGGTAGTTTTATATTCTTCGTGTATGATGTTCCAAAAAGCTCCAAATTCTGGATCATCTGCCATGTATTTGGTGAGGTCGAAGAACGATTTCGACAAGGACATCATGCTGTTTCCGATCAACGTCTTGAAAAAACTTGAATGGGTATAAAGTTGCTTGACTTGATCAAAAGTGCCTTCTTCTTCGTAATATTTCAGCGCACTTCCCACTCCAAAAAAACCGGGCACGTTTTGCTTCAACTGACTCCAAGAACCTACAAAAGGGATGGCACGAAGGTCACTAAACACCAATTCTTTTGATTTCCCGCGCTTCGAAGGCCGACTCCCAATATTGGTCTTTGCGTAATATTTCAAAGTACTCATGCGCTCTAGATAAGGCAAGAACATGGGATGATTCTTAAAATCGGAATATACTTTGTAACTCCGTGTTGCCAGATCGTCCATGATCTCTCGATCGACATCCGTCATGGCCGTGGGAGCATCCGATAGATAGTTCTGAATTCCGGAACTAATTAACTGTTCCATATTGTATTGAGAAGAATCCAGCGTTCCGAAATTAGAACTAATCGTTTGCCCTTGAATGGTAAGTTGTACCGCTTTGGCTTCAATATTTGGACCTAAAGAAGCGTAGAATTGATGGGTATTCCCGCCCCCGCGAGCCGGTGGCCCTCCACGACCGTCAAAAAAGATCACTACAATACCGTGTTCTTTTGAAACTTTAGTGAGCGCTTCTTTCGCTTTAAAAATAGACCAGTTGGCCATCAGATACCCGCCATCTTTAGTGCCGTCGCTAAAACCTAACATAATGGTTTGCTCGTCTCCTCGGGATCGCACATGCTCTCGATAGACGGGATTGGTATACAACTGTTCCATAACGGCAGGCGCATTCTCAAGATCGTTAATGGTTTCAAACAAAGGCACCAAAT
>CEVM01127893.1_pt1 | contig 92354 bp, 55 predicted proteins | sample 531481 | NCBI WGS metagenome assembly CEVM01 (sample SAMEA2623649, study PRJEB7988) | marine metagenome | biome: marine biome (ENVO:00000447); feature: mesopelagic zone (ENVO:00000213) & marine oxygen minimum zone (ENVO:01000065); material: "saline water (ENVO:00002010), including plankton...
CTGAAAAACAGGGTGCAAATTTACACAACTAAAACAAGTTGACCAACACAAAAGCCTAGTTTTTTAAAATTTCTTTTTGCAGGAGTTCAAAAGCTTTATTTACACTTTTAGAAATCACGCGTTCACGCTGACTTCCCATCTTAAATTCCTGCGAAAAAACGCCGTTGGGAGTCGCTATTCCTATAAAAACCGTACCCACATCCGCATCAGAATCTCCTTTTGAAGGACCTGCATTGCCAGTAGTTGAAACTGCATAATCTGATTTGTACCACTCCTGAACTGCTTTTGCCATGGCTTCGGCTACAGGAGCACTCACAACAGAATGTGTGTCAATCAGTTTTTGATCAATTTTAAGAAGCTCTACTTTGCTGTGTGTGGCATACGTGACCATTCCGCCTTTAAAATAGCCTGAAGCTCCCGGAATTGACGTAATAGCTGCCGCTATTTGACCACCGGTACAGCTTTCAGCTACAGCCAGGGTTTTATTTTTTTGCTTAAAGTGATTGCCTACGACCACTTCAATGAGTTCGCCATCTTCATATCCCACGATGATATCTCCTATCAAAGTTTGAAGCTTGGCAATTTCATCTGCTAATTTCTGCTCTAGAACTTTCAGGTCTGGGCCTTTCGTTGAAAGTCTTAAACGCACCTTCCCTAGAGCGGGTAGATAAGCCAGCTTTATATCTGCAGGCAAATTGTTTTCAAATTCTTCAATGTTTGCCGCGATCTCACTTTCACCCCTGCCATAGGTTTGTAAGGTTTTATGAAGAATGTAGGGCCTGCTGAATTCTTTTTGAAGCCTCGGGATCACCTCGCTAGTCATTAGGGCTTTCATCTCAAATGGAACGCCTGGCATCGATATAAAAACAGTATCATCCATTTTCATCCACATTCCCGGCGCGGTACCGTTTTGATTCATCAACACAGTGCATGAACTGGGTACTAAAGACTGAGATCGGTTAGCCGGAAGCATAGTCCTACCTACGTGATGCTTAAATATACGCTCGATATTAGCCAACACAGAGGCATCCTCAACAAGATTATCGTTAAAAAACTCACAGAAAGTATGCTTAGTTACATCATCTTTGGTAGGCCCCAAACCGCCTGTAATTAAAACTACCTGAGAATGCTTTTTGGCTGCATTTAAGGTTTCAATGATGTGCTGCTTGTTATCTGAAATTGAAGAAATCTCAGAAACTTCAATGCCTATTTTATCAAGTTCTTTGGCAATAAAAGCAGAGTTTGTATCTACAATCTGGCCTATGAGAATCTCATCACCAATTGTAATAATGTGTGCCTGCATTACATTTTCCAGTCTTTGCGCATCTCTTCGATGGCATCAGAAACCATTTTGTTAATTGTTTCAAGCTGTGGCCTGATAGCAGATGTAGGTTTGGTGCTGTCTGCCCAGCGCTCCATCGCCGATATCTCTCGAATCAAATCAATCCCGAACATCTCCAGGTTTGGCTTCATCTTGTGTGCAAATTGATAAGCCATACGGTGATTGTCGTTGTCAATGGCCATATTCATACTTTGAAGATCTGGGGGAATTTCAGTTAAAAACGTTTCTACAACGGTTTGCATAAATTCTTTATCTCCACCAGACATGTCTTCCAGTTGATAAAGGTCATAATGTTTGGGCATAATCCTTCAATTTGGGTTATTTAATATTAACGCTAAAAAGCTCCTGATCTTCCAGAAAGCCAGTCAGACGATCGTTTATGTCAACAGGTCCTACTCCAGCCGGGGTTCCGGTAAAGAGGACATCTCCTATTTTTAAGGTCATAAATTGGGAAACATGAGCAATAAGCGTCGCGATATCGTAAATCATATCACCTGTATTTCCCTGCTGTACAATTTCATCATTTTTTTTTAAATGGAAATTGATATTTCTTAAATCTTTAAATTTTTCCTTGGACATCCAGCTACCTATGACGGCAGAGCCGTCGAAGCCTTTAGCCTTTTCCCAGGGATGTCCCTTCTCTTTGCAGCTGCGTTGAATGTCACGTGCCGTAAAGTCAATGCCCAGACCTATCTCATCATAATATTTATGTGCAAATTTAGGCGCAATATATTTACCTAAACGGTTAATGCGTATCAAAACTTCAACCTCATAATGCACCTCATTTGTAAACTCAGGTATTACAAACGGATGGTTACTGAGCAGAACCGCAGAATCGGGCTTGAGGAAAAATAATGGTTCGCCCGTCGGTTTGCTGTTGAGCTCCTTAACGTGCTCGTTGTAATTCTGACCAATGCAAATGATTTTCATAGACTAATTTGTAAAGGTTATTTTAAATGCAGGAGCGGGAAATTTTCCGTCTAAAGTACTCCCTTTGGTATTGAGTAAATCTACGGGTTTCCAGCCCTCAATACTTCGGTAAAAAGCACGTTGATCTGCTTCGTTGGCATTGGTTTCAACACCTTTAAAAATGGGTCCGTAACGGGTTAATTCATACATTGTCACGGCAGCAGTGTCATTTAATCGAACCGGTACTTTCTCAATAAATGCATTTTCTTCTATAAAAAGATGCTCCACCGCTACAAATATCCCTTCGTCTGGAATCTCTAAACGGTAAGGAGTTAAGTCTATTTTTAATTTTCGCTGCTCCTCGCTCCGCGAAATAATTTTATTTACACTTAATAAATCTTTACCCGGCTTACCGTCTTCTGCTACCTCAAGAACCCGTAATCGAAATTTTCCTGCAGGGTTAAGCGCTCCATAAACCTGGTAAAACTGCACCTCTACATCCTGAAGGAAACAGACCTCATCAAAATCCTCTGGTTTACCATAAAATCGAGCCAATGCCGAAGGATAGGCGCCCCCGCTAAAATTGCCTAATCCTACTATGCGCTTACCTCTAAATGAGTTTACGCGTTTGCGGCTATCGCCTCGCATAGGTAGAATTCGTATTTCGTCTAGCTGATCTGTAGATTTTTGCATGAAAACAGCGCTATTCATAAGCTTTTGTACAGAGAGGGTATCCCGTTTGTAGCCTACGCAACTCAGCACCACCAATTCCCCTAACAGGGCAGCATCTACCAAAAACTGAAACGAACCCTGCTCCGTTGCTGAAGTTCCCTTTTTGAGATTGACAAACCACAAATTAACATAAGGTATTCCCTGCTGAGAATCGGCATCGAGCACCTGAGCTTTTACCTCAATCTTTTGAGCCTGAAGCAGCGAAGTCAATAAAAACCCAAGTATGAAAATCAGCCTGAAACGCATCGCTACCCAAGCTTCGTATTCAATTTTCGCAACTTGATACCGGTAAGTACTTTTTTTGTATATAGCGGAAAGTCAGCATTTTGAATCCAGCCAAAATAGCCGGGTTCATTGTCAAGCACTTCTTCCACTTTTTTGCCTTTATGCTTTCCAAAAGAGAACACTTCTTCCCCTTCTTTATTAAAGGCAATGAAGCCTGCAAAATCTGCAAACTTCTTACGGGCACTAAATTCTGCCAGACTTTTCATATTGTTCTCCAGGCCTTCGTAACGGTCGAGCTGGGCTTTTAGCACTTCGTAAGTTGCTATAGTATCTGCCTCGGCACTATGAGCATCATCCAGATTTTGATCACAATAAAATTTATAGGCCGCGCTGAGTGTGCGTTGTTCCATCTTGTGGAAAATGGTCTGCACATCAATCGCATTTCGGTTTTTCATATCAAAGTCAATATCGGCACGAAGCATCTCTTCGGCTAATAAAGGAATATCAAAACGATTGGAATTGAAACCGGCCAGATCTGAATCTTTAATCAGGTTGTTGATCTCACTGGCTAATTCTTTAAAGGTAGGCTTGTCTGCGACATCTTCATCCTTTATACCGTGAACTGCCGTAGTTTCCGGCGGAATAGGAATTGTTGGGTTTACCAGCCAGGTATGCTTTTCTTCTTTTCCGTTAGGAAAAACCTTTAAAACTGAAATTTCAACGATTCGATCATTTGCAACGTTGATTCCGGTAGTTTCCAAATCAAAAAAACAAATAGGTCTGGAGAGATTTAAATTCATAGATGTGGTTGTTTCTGCAAAAGTACATTACCCAATTTAAATCGTCGGGATTTATCTGTTGTTAAACGATTTTTTAATTAAGCACAGCGTTAGAAGAGGGATAGATTTCCATAAATCAGGAAATTCACACCCCAGATACGAACTGTATTCCATAAAAAATCCCTCTTGCAGGAAGAGGGATTTGAAATTTATGTACTAGCTAATGATTTAAATCTGTCTATCACTATCCCAATCTTCAAGGTACTGAGCTACCCGCTGCACAAACTGGCCGCCTAAAGCACCATTTACTACACGATGATCATAACTGTGCGATAGAAACATTTTATGACGGATGCCTATAAAATCACCTTCGGGAGTCTCAATAACAGCTGGAACTTTGCGAATGGCCCCTAGGGCTAAAATTCCTACCTGCGGCTGATTGATAATGGGAGTGCCCATTACACTGCCAAAAGTTCCCACATTGGTCACGGTGTAGGTGCCTCCCTGAGTATCGTCTGGCTTAAGCTTACCAGCCCGGGCACGACCTGCCAAATCATTCACCGCCTTGGCCATACCTACAAGGTTAAGCTGATCTGCGTTTCGTATAACAGGAACAATAAGATTGCCATCAGGTAAGGCGGCAGCCATTCCTAAATTGATGTTTTTGCGCTTAATAACACGGTCGCCATCTACCGAAATATTGATCATTGGGAAATCGCGAATGGCTTTAGCCACAGCTTCCATAAATATGGGTGTATACGTCAGTTTTTCACCTTCCCGCTTTTGAAATTCATTCTTAACACGCTCTCTCCATTTTACAATTGCGGTCACATCTACCTCAATAAACGACTGCACGTGAGCTGATGTTTGTACCGAAGCAACCATATGCTTGGCAATCATCTTGCCCATTCGGCTCATTTCTATAATCTCATCACCTCCATTTACACTTACCGGAGTTGCCTGGGATTGAGCGGCTGGCCTGGATTCGGTTTTAGGCTGTTCGGGCTGCTTTGCTTCCGATTTTTTACCGGATTTACGTGACTCAACATAAGCCAAAATATCATCTTTTGTAACCCGGCCTTCAAGGCCTGTTCCATCTACAGTATCTAATTCTTCTTGAGAAATACCTTCCTGCTGGGCAATATTTTTAACCAAAGGAGAATAAAAGCGATCTTCGGAATTGGAAATGGAAGATTTGGAGGCCGTATCCATGGCTTTATTGACAAGAGCTTCTGCTTCTTCTACTTCCCCGGTTTCTGTCTCTTCGGTTTGTTTAGTATTTGATTCAGATGATGGCTCGGGTTCAAAGTCGGATTCAGACAAGGCATCATCGCCTTCAATCTCAATAATCGCTAATGTTTCACCCACTTTAACCACATCATCTGCCTCGTAAAACTTTTCAATCAAAATACCCGAAACTTCACTGGGCACTTCACTATCTACCTTATCTGTGGCAATCTCAACAACGGGTTCATCCAGTTCAATGGTGTCCCCAACCTCTTTGAGCCAATTAGTCACTGTAGCTTCCGCAACACTTTCTCCCATTTTGGGTAACTTAAGTTCAAATTTTGCCATATTATTAATAGAAAAGTTTCTGGTTGATATATTTTGCGAATTTAATAAAAATAAACAGATATATTTTTGAATTAATCAATTACACCCATTTTTCCACTTCGCCACGCCCGGCAGCAGAATCACTGCCGCAGCTAAAATTACAATTTGAAGGGCGTATGCGGAATGTATTTTGACGGTTTTTTAACCCTTGCATAATTTCAATAATCTGGGAAGTTGAGCTTCCCTGAAGGTCAAAAATAAAACGTGTACTCATCCATTTAACTGTATAACAATCGGTTAACTCACTCCACTTGAGAACCGCAGCCTTTCCTTTCAATGCCTCAGGAAGGCTACTGGCATCGCTTACCCAAAATTGCTTTGCAAAACCGGCATTTGATTTCTTTACAGGTTTAGCTTTATCATAGGTATAACTGATGCTTTTGGTCACAAAATTTAAAAACAAATCAATAAGCTTACTGTTATGAAAATGCTTTCGGGCAAAAAGACGCATTGCCCCATAAAACCGGCGCGCATACTCCCGGTCTTTTACCGTACTTTCGCCTTTAAAATGTAAAACCGAAGTAGTTCCTAAATAATAATTATCATAACCTTTTTGAGTAATGGCATAGCTCAAATCAATGTCCTCGCCATACATAAAAAAAAGCTCATCAAAGCCCCCTACTTCATCATAAACCTGCTTCTTCAGAAACATAAAAGCACCAACGAGAATAGCTACCTTTCCGGTTTCTGCTTCATCAAGATTGTTGGCATAATACGATTTACTGTTGCCCAATAGTTTTTGTACGCTCACTTTTGGCGTGGTAAGATTGCGTTTACTTTCCGGGAGAAAATTACCTGTACCATCAATGAGTCTTACGCCTACAGCTCCTAAATTTTCTTTGTTTTCGGCGAAAGCCAGAACTTCCTGAAAGCATGACTGCGATACCATTGTATCCGGGTTTAAAATACAAACGTATTCTCCGGAAGCTAATGCCACGCCCTGATTGTTTGCTTTAGAAAACCCAACATTTCTGGTATTTGCGATGCATTTTACCTGCGGAAAAGCAGTTTTGACCATTGCAAGCGTATCATCTTCTGAAGCGTTATCGACTACGATAATTTCAGAATCTATACCAGTAAGGGAACGCGTCACGCTTTCGAGACAGAGCTGCAGGTAATGGGGCACCTTGTAGCTCACAATAATCACCGAAAGCCGCATGAATTAATTTTTTAGTGAATTTTCGAAGGGAATGCGGTGTAAAATGCTTCGGCCCAAAGTGACCTCATCTGCATATTCGAGCTCGTCACCCACGGCTATTCCTCGGGCTATTGTAGATGTTTTAATGTTGAATTCTTCAAGTTGACGGTAAATGTAAAAGTTGGTCGTATCGCCTTCCATCGTTGAACTCAAAGCAAAAATCACCTCTTCAACTCCCCCAGATTTTACTTTTTCTTTTAAAGACTGAATGGTTAAATCTTGAGGTCCTATTCCATCTAATGGAGAAATTTTTCCACCTAAAACGTGATACTGACCGCGATATTGACTGGTATTTTCTATAGCCATCACATCACGCACATCCTCAACCACACATACAATTGAGGCCTCGCGGTTTGGGTTGGCACAAATCTCACACAATTCGGTATCTGAAATGTTATGGCAGTTTTTACAAAATTTAATACCGGTACGCAAAGTGGTCAAAGCTTCGGCAAGTTGCAGGGTTTGGTTTTCATTTTGACGCAACAGATGTAGCACTAATCGCAAGGCTGTACGCTTACCAATACCTGGTAATTGCGACATCTCATAAACCGCCTGCTCCAATAATTTTGATGAAAAATCCATGTGTCAAAGGTAAGAAAGATTTTTAGCCTTTAAAGTTATTTAAACACGAGCCTGACCCGGTAAAGCCTCACTCCAATGTCTTATTGAAAAATTAAAAGTCTCCTGAATCTTTGAATTAGCAAGAACGCTATATTCAGGCCGTCTTGCCGCTGTTGGATACTGACTGCTGGCAACAGGGATTACGGATGTCATGAGGCCATTTTCAGCAATTATAGCCTTTGCAAAGTCAAACCAGGTTGCCTGGCCTGAGTTTACATAATGGTAAATTCCTGAATTTTGTTTATTAAGCTTCGGTAAGTTCTCCAGTATAAATCGGGCTAAGTCCAAAGCCTGAGTGGGTGCTCCTGTCTGATCATTTACTACGCTCAGTTCGTCTCTGGATTGCGCCAGATTAAGTATGGTTTTATAAAAATTCTTCCCATAAATGCTATAGAGCCAGGCAGTTCGCAGAATCCAAAATGCGGGTAATTTGGCTTCCAGAATCGAGTGTTCTCCCGCTAATTTTGACTTGCCGTAAGCAGTTTGAGGTTTTGTAGGGTCGGTTTCCAGATAAGGCCGGTCTAATTTACCGTCAAAAACATAATCTGTTGAAATATGTATGAGCTTAATAACTCTTTCTGCACAACGAGCAGCAAGATTTGCAACGCCCAGATGATTTATGTTAAAAGCCTGTTCGGTTTCGGTTTCTGCAAGATCAACCTGCGTGTAGGCTGCTGTATTTATAATCACATCAGGCTTTAGCTTATCCAGAGCGGAATTAATTGAAGCCGCATCTGTAATATTCAGAGCTTTTCTATCTTTAAAGTAAAACGCGTAATCAAAATCTGGCTGCAGTTTTTGTATACACTGCGCAAGTTGGCCTCCAGCTCCGGTAACCAATACAGAAAGTTGATCGCTAGCCATACATTTTTTTTAACACCTCATTTAGGTCAAGACCCGCCTGATCTTTAGCCGAAAGTTTCAGTCCTTCACATTTTGGCCACTTAATTTGAATTTCAGGGTCATCGAATCTCAGAGTCAATTCAGCCTTGGGATTGTAATAATTATCACAACTGTACGTGAATAAAGTTTCATCTTCAAGTACCTGAAAGCCATGAGCCATTCCCCGAGGAACATATAATTGTCTTTGATTTTCCCCACTTAATTCAGCTGCATAATAGTTACCAAAAGTAGGTTCATCTCTGCGTAGGTCTACCACCACATCAAGCACTTTACCCTTGAGAATGTGTACCAGCTTTGCCTGGGCTGCTTCACCTATTTGCAGGTGCATACCGCGCAAAACCTTGTTAGTTGATTTTGATTGATTCTGCTGAACAAAAACTGCTTCTATGCCGGTTGCCTTTTTAAATTCACGGGCATTGAAAGCTTCAAAAAAATAGCCTCTTTGGTCCTCAAATATACTAGGCTCTATAAGCCATAGATCTTTAAAACCGGTTTCAATAAACTGCATTAAACAAGTGTTTTTAGGTAGTTTCCGTAAGGAGAGTTGGCATTTTTATCAGCTAAATCTTTAAGCTGATTTGTATTGATGTATTTCATTAGGAATGCGACTTCTTCAATACATCCTATTTTAAATTGCTGGCGGTGTTCAATGGCCCGCACAAAATCAGTCGCTTCGTTTAAAGAATCAATAGTTCCCGTATCGAACCAGGTCATTCCACGGCTCATTACCGCAACCTGCAATTCTTCGAGTTCCAAATAGCGTTGTTGGATACTGGTTATTTCCTTTTCGCCTCTGGCGGAAGGCTTCACCTCTTTGGCAAAATCAACAACACGATTATCAAAGAAATACAATCCGGGAATCGCGTATTTTGATTTTGGATTCTGAGGTTTCTCTTCAACAGAAATCGCTTTTCCATCCTTATCAAATTCAACAACTCCGTATCGGTTAGGATCCTTTACAGGATACGCAAAAATAGAACCTCCGTTTAAGTGGGCTTGTTGCTGAAGCATTTTACTTAAACCATTACCATAAAAAATATTGTCTCCTAAAATTAAAGCCACAGAATCTTCTCCAATAAAATCAGCTCCAATTATAAAAGCCTCCGCTAAACCATTAGGCTCCTGCTGTATTTCATAAGTAAAACTACAACCCAAAGCGCTACCATCACCCAGCAAATTTTTAAAAGCCTGCTGGTCTTGTGGAGTTGTAATTATCAGAATTTCCTGAATACCCGCCAGCATCAAGGTCGATAGCGGATAATAAATCATGGGTTTATCATAAACCGGAAGCAATTGCTTACTTACCGCCACCGTAAGAGGATATAAGCGGGTTCCCGAACCTCCTGCCAAGATAATTCCTTTCATAACTACAAGTTACTTTTCTAAATAATGTTCTGCGTAATATTCACGATAGGCGCCGCTGGTCACTCCCTGCAGCCAATCACGGTTTGCAAGATACCAATCTGCAGTCAAACGCAAACCTTCTTCAAAAGTAACTGAAGGTTGCCAGTTGAAATCCCTATTTATTTTAGACGCATCGATGGCATAGCGTTTATCATGACCGGGACGGTCTTTTACATAAGTAATCAATTCAGCAGAAGAGCCTTCTGGTCTGTCTAACTTTTCATCCATAACCCGGCACAGAAGCTTAACCAGTTCAATATTCTTCCATTCATTAAAACCACCAATATTATAGGTTTCGCCTATTTTACCGGAATTAAAGAGCAGTTCAATAGCACGGGCATGATCAAGTACATACAACCAGTCTCTGGTATAATTACCATCACCATAAACCGGAAGTGATTTATTTTCGATACAATTATTTATAAAAAGCGGTAGTAATTTTTCAGGAAACTGATTAGGCCCGTAGTTGTTACTGCAATTGCTTATAATATAAGGGAGCTTGTAGGTTTCGCCGTAGGCGCGAACAAAATGATCTGAACTCGCTTTTGAAGCCGAATAAGGTGAATTGGGATCATAGGCTGTGGTCTCTGTAAATAAACCGTCTTCGCCCAAGGAGCCATAAACCTCATCAGTACTGATGTGATAGAACAGATTGTTGGTGAATGGAGCTTCCCAAAATTTTAAGCATGCATTCAGAAGGTTCACGGTGCCTATTACATTGGTTTTTACAAAAGCTAGCGGATCTTTGATCGAGCGGTCTACATGAGACTCTGCCGCCAAATGAATGACCCTGTCAAAATTATAGGCCGCAAAAAGTGCCTCCAGCTTTGCCGCATCAGTAATGTCTACTTTTAAAAACTGATAATTATCAGCATCTTCAAGGTCTTTTAAATTTTCAAGATTACCAGCGTAAGTTAAGGCATCAAGATTGAAAATGACATCTTCCGGCCGGTTGTTCACAAACAGTCGAATGACGTGAGATCCTATAAAACCAGCTCCTCCGGTAATTAAAATATTCATAGCATATCTTTTAACAGCTCTAAAATACGCTGGGCAGATTTGCCATCTCCATATGGGTTATGGGCTTTGCTCATCGCATTGTAATGCGCTTTATCGTCTAGCAAAGTTAAGATACCTTCACTCAATTTTTTGGGGTTTGTACCTGTAAGTAAAACTGTGCCCGCATCTACAGCCTCCGGGCGCTCTGTGGTGTCACGCGTGACGAGTACCGGTTTCCCCAGTGAGGGTGCTTCTTCCTGAACCCCTCCGCTATCAGTCACAATAAGGAAGGATTTATTCATTAGCCATACAAAATCAGGATACTGTAACGGCTCAATCAGGGAGCAATTTTTAAGTTCACCCAAAATATCAAAAACGGTATTTTTCACATTGGGATTGAGATGCACGGGGTAGACCAAATGAATATCTGGACGCTGCTGCGCCAAACTTTTTAAAGCTTCGCAAATGCGCCTCATACCCTTGCCAAAATTCTCCCGGCGATGACCTGTGATTAGAATGATCTTTTTTTCCTGAAATGGAATCGATGCTGCAAAAGCCGGCTGCAGTGTTTCTACCTTTTTAACGGTGAGTTGCAGGGCGTCTATAACAGTATTTCCAGTCACAAAAACACTTTCGCTGTGTATTCCTTCAGCCTCCAAATTGGCTGAAGCTCTAGATGTAGGTGCAAAATGAAAATCTGCAATACGACCCGTAATTTGACGGTTTAATTCTTCGGGAAAAGGAGAATGCTTGTTAAATGTGCGAAGACCGGCTTCAATATGCGCAACTTTACAACCTGCATAAAATGCAGCCAGACTTGTTGCCATAGTTGTTGTGGTATCGCCGTGAACACAAACCAAATCAGGCTTAAAATCTGCCAAAGGCTCTTTAAGTGCCGTAAGAATTCGCGCTGTGAGATCAAACAGATCCTGATTTTTTCGCATCAGATCCAGATCATAATCTCCTCGTATTTCAAAAAAATCCAGAACCTGATCAAGCATCTCCCGATGCTGTGCGGTAAGACAAACACGGGTCTCAAAAACTTTATCTGACTGAAAAAGTCTGATTACAGGAGCGAGCTTAATCGCCTCAGGACGCGTTCCGAATACAAATAAAACTTTTTTTCGCCCTTTATAATCTCCCATCTACTCCATTCTTATAAAAGCCCTTAACGTCATAAACCACTGCGTTTTCTGCTTTTAATTCTTCAAGATTAAACTCTGCAAATTCTGAATGACTTACTGCAAGTACAATTGCTGAAAATCTTTTCCCTGTTAAATTTGGAATCAATGTGTAACCATATTCCTCGTGAACTAAAGCTGCATCTGCCTGCGGATCATAAACCGAAACCTGAGCTCCATATTCTTCCAAATTCCGAATGATATCAACTACACGTGTGTTACGTACATCGGGACAGTTTTCTTTAAAGGTAATACCCAAAACCAGAATCGCACTATCTTTAAGTTTGATGTCTCTTTGAGCCATCAATTTTACAATCTGAGATGCGATATAGGTACCCATACTGTCATTGAGCCTTCTGCCGGCAAGAATAATCTCGGGGTGATAACCGACCTGCTTGGCTTTTTGTGCCAAGTAATAAGGATCCACACCAATGCAGTGCCCACCTACCAAACCTGGTTTAAACGGGAGAAAATTCCATTTTGTACCAGCAGCTTCAAGTACCTGTTGGGTATCTATTTCCAAAAGATTGAAAATCTTCGCCAGTTCATTTACAAAGGCAATATTAATATCGCGCTGCGAGTTTTCAATCACCTTTGCAGCTTCGGCTACTTTGATGGATGCGGCTTTATACGTACCGGCACTAATCACCGAAGCATAAAGATTATCAACTAGATCTGCGGTGGCTGCGTTTGAGCCCGAGGTCACTTTTCTAATCTTATCAACTGTATGAGTTTTATCTCCGGGATTGATACGCTCTGGAGAATAACCCGCAAAGAAATCAACATTAAATTGAAGCCCCGAATTTTCTTCGAGGATAGGAATACAAACCTCTTCAGTGACACCGGGGTATACCGTAGATTCATATATAACCACATCTTCGTTCTTGAGATAAGTTGCTACCGTTTTACTAGCGCTGATTAAAGGGCTTAAATCAGGATTGTTATTTTGGTCTATAGGTGTGGGAACCGTAACTATAAAAATGGTTACGGATTTCAGTTCGTCAGGGTTTGAAGTACAAAACAGTCCGTTTTTACTTGAATTAACCTCTTTTAGAACTGCCTTAAGTTGCTCAGGCTCGACCTCTCCTGTATGATCATCTCCGTTCTGCAGATTTTTGACACGCTCTTTTATAAGGTCAAAACCTACCACATCGTATTGTGTTGCAAACAGTCGCGCCAGCGGAAGACCTACATATCCCAGGCCGATAACCCCAATTTTCATCAATTCCGTTTTAATTCAAATTCTTATAGTACCACTCTACTGTTTCTGTTAAACCTGTTTTAAGGTCATACCCGGGATCATAACCCAAAAGATGTCGTGCTTTGGTAATTGATGCTAATGAATGCGGCACATCACCCTTACGCTCAGGACCAAAAATGGGTTCTACCTCACTTACCTTCTGATTGTAATTAAGAAGCCGTTCTTTAATCTCTCGCACCAACTCCAGGAGCGTGGTTTGTTCACCGTAAGCGATATTGTATACCTCATTTAAACTTCGCTTTTTAGTCGCGGTCAAAGCTAATAAATTAGCCTGAACCACATTCTCTATATAAGTATAATCTCTGGAAAAAGAACCATCTCCGTTAATTACCGGAGATTCACATTCCATTAAACTGGAGATAAACTTTGGGATAACGGCAGCATACGCCCCCTCAGGGTCCTGTCTGGGTCCGAAAACATTAAAGTAACGAAGACCAATGGTATTGAAACCGTAATTTTTAAAATATACTCCAGCATAAATTTCATTAAACAGTTTTGTCGCAGCATAAGGAGAAAGAGGCTCCCCTATTTCACTTTCAATTTTGGGTAACGCATTAGCATCCCCATAGGTTGCAGAACTCGCTGCGTAAACAAAATGTTTGACCTGTTCTAACCGACTTGCTTCGAGCATATTTAAAAATCCGGAGACATTAACCGCATGAGAACTTATAGGATCGTTTAAACTTCTTGGCACGGAGCCTAAAGCAGCCTGGTGTGAAACCGCATCACAATCCTTTACTGCTTCTTTACAAACTTCAAAATCCCGAATATCTCCTTCAAGCAATTGAAAGTTAGGATTGGTTTTAAAAAATTGCAGATTTTCCTGTTTTCCGGTTGAAAAGTTGTCAAGACACCTTACGTAGGCTCCAAGAGCCAGCATATTTTCTATTAAGTGAGAACCGATAAAACCGGCTCCTCCGGTAACTAAAATGCATTTACCGGCAAAATTAGGGGGAGTAGACGCTTGCATAGGGATTTTGTATTTTTTTCTAAGATAAATTAAGAATTTAATAAAATTTAAGGTTTTATTAACAAATTTTCAATTTAATTCTTATAAAGGCTTTTTCACAAGTTAAACTTATACTAAACGCCTGTAAATTCTACTATTAGCATCAAAACATTAGTAATTTTAACAAAAAACGAAAAAGAAATACTAAAATGAATTACCTTAATCTGGATGCAGATAAAACACAGGAAACAGTTACTGAACTGAATATTCTTCTGGCAGATTACCACATTTATTACCAGAAGCTTCGAAACTTTCACTGGAATGTAATTGGTGAAAACTTCTTTGATCTTCACGCTAAATTTGAAGAAATGTATAACGATACGCTCATCAAAATTGATGAACTAGCAGAGCGTATACTCACATTGCGTCATCAACCCGAAAGCCATCTAACTCGTTATCTGGAACTTTCGAATATATCAGAGTCGCCAAGTGAAACTAAAGATATTGAGATGATTCACATTTTACTTGAGGATCATGGAAAGCTATTAATTCAAATGCGGAAAGCTTTAAAGGCCGCAGATGAGGGAGGTGATGAAGGTACTATTGATCTGCTTGGAGCCTACATTAGAGAGCTTGAAAAAACAAGCTGGATGTTGGACACCTGGCGTATGAATAAGACCGAAAACCATAAAAAATAATCCCTAACTAACCAACCTTGATATATGATATTCTTTTTACAAACAGAATCAGCTTCAGATTCTAAATGGAATTTTGATTTTTCTAAACTGATTGAAAAACTACAGGGCTGGGGCGAAAGCCTTATTCTTAAACTGCCTAATTTTATTATTGCCATACTGGTTTTTTGTGTTTTTTGGTTTTTGGCCAAATACGTGTCAAAACTGGTGCGCAATGTGATTATGCGTGGTGTAAAACAAGACTCCATTCGGGTAATGGGGGGTAAAACGGCCTTTGCCATCACGGTGTTAATTGGTTTTTTCATTGCTCTTGGCGTAATGGATCTTGATAAAGTTCTTACTTCTGTACTTGCCGGGGCCGGTGTTGTAGGTTTGGCTATAGGTCTGGCATTACAGGGAACTTTAAACAACACCTTTAGTGGTGTAATATTAAGTTTTATGCCACGCTTACAACTAGGCGACTGGGTAGAAACCAACGATTATTCCGGTTTTGTAGAAGATATAACCTTACGTAATGTAACCCTTAGACAATCAGATAACAATTATGTTATTGTTCCCAACTCCAGTATCGTAGATTCACCATTTAAAAACTGGTCTCAAACAGCCAGAAGCCGTATTTTCATAAGTTGTGGAGTGGGATATGAAAGTGATCTTGAGGCTGTAAAAAAACTCACCTTAGAAACCTTAAAAAAGGAATTTGAGCAACAAGGTTCTGAAGAAATTGAATTCTTTTTCGAAGGATTCGGTGACAGTTCTATAAATTTTGTAGCTCGGTTCTGGGCGCCTGTTACCAAACGAAAAGATATGCTCGTTGCTCAGGATTTGGCAATAATTGCAATTAAGAAAGCTTTTGATGCTAATGACATTAACATACCATTCCCCATACGTACGCTGGATTTTGGTAAAAACAAATTTCGTTCAGAAACCCTTACTATTGCAAATTCAGGAAATAATAGTTTTGAAGAATAAAATCAAAAATAGTTTGAAAATTCCTAAAAACCGGCTTTCGAAAGGAAGTCGGTTTTTTTTATGCAGTTATCTAAACCCCTTTGTTGTCAAAAAAAAATTGACACACCAGACTTTAAATTTGAATTATTTATAAGATGTCTGATTGATTTTCGTTTTACTACTTTTATACCTCTAGTTTAATTATATGAGTCCCGAAGAATTTGAACGCTTACAGGCCGAAAATCAAAAATTAAAAGCCAAACTTGAAAAACAACAACAGTCTAAACAGAAACGTAGGAGAATTGGGTGGACATTCCTCAAGCAATCTTCAGGTTTTATATTGGGTGCAAAGCTCAAAAAAAGTATTGAACGTTTTCTCGAAGAACTTTCAGAACAGCAGCGTGTTTCAAGGGAAACGTTGTCAGATTTGCTCAGTGCAATCATCATTAGACTTACACGGGTGGGTTTTCTACTGGTTATTACAGCTATTCTCCCCTCAATTCTACTCATTTTTCAAACCTATTATCTTTCGCAGCAAAACAAATTAATAACCGGGCAAAGCGAAATGTTTAAGCAGCAGAATAACCGTCTCGACCAGCAAACCTATCTTCAGGAAGCTGAACGCCGTGGACAAACGCTTTTGCTAATGGATACCATGCTGAAAGAAATAAGCGATGATGTGCGGTCTAACCCGCAAAATAACATCAATGATGCTACTGCAGGCAGATTGATCTCTTTAAGTAAGATGCTTAAACCCTATAAATATCTGGAAAATGACAGCCTCATTAAACAGGTTATTAGTCCGGAGCGAGGATATCTGCTTGTTTCCTTACTCGAAACTGGCATAAACCTCAACGCTACTTCCCGCAGTCGCAGCAACGGAAAACTTATAAACCGTCTTGATTTTACCTATGCAGAACTGAGGGACATCACGCTTAAGGGAGCAGATTTGCTGGAAATCAACCTATCTAATGCAGATTTAAGAAACTCTAATTTTACAGGTACCGATTTTAAAAATGCCAAACTAACTCGTGCGCGCCTGGAAAACACCAACCTAAGTTATACCAGCTTTAATGAAGCTGATCTCGAAAATGCACAGTTACAAAACGCCATTTTAGATCGTTCCGATTTTGCTAAGGCAGACCTTACAGGCAGTGACCTGCGCAATGCAAGCCTGGTCAAAACTGTAATTAAAGACGCCATCTTTAAAAATGCACGTGTGCATAAAAATTTTGAACACGATGCTGTGATGCAGCTCAACAAAGATCAAAGCGAATGGTTGTTTAAAACCTATCAGGTTGTAGAAGTAGATGATGAAAATTATCAACTACTTCCGCGAGATTAACTACTTCCTATTCTTCCACTTTAACGTGAATAAATCTTTTCTGCGATCTACCAGATTATGCACGCTACCAAATTGATTGAGTTCTTTTAGCAAATCAAGATCCACATCAGCTACCAGAATCATTTCGGCATTTGGTGTAGCTTCAGCCTTGACTCCATTTGTAGGAAACTGAAAATCACAGGGTGTAAGCACCATACTTTGGGCAAATTGCATATCCATATTATGTACTTTCGGAATATTCCCCACACTACCTGCAATGGCCACATAGCACTCATTTTCAATTGCACGTGCCTGCGCGCAGTGCCTTACGCGGCTGTACCCATTTTGAGTATCGGTAAGGAAAGGAACAAAAAGAATATCCATACCCTCATCTGCCAGTAGACGTCCCAGCTCGGGGAATTCTACATCGTAGCAAATTAAAATACCTATCTTACCACAGTCGGTATTGAAGGTTTTGAGCTTTTCGCCTCCGCTCATACCCCAGGCTTTTGCTTCATCAGGAGTAACGTGAAGCTTGTAAAACTTCTCAATCGTACCATCCCGTTTACATAGAAATCCCACATTGTAAAGCGTCCCATCTTCAATATAGGGCATACTACCGGTAATGATATTGATGTTATAGCTTACTGAGAGTTCTGAGAACCGATCCCGTATGCGTTCGGTATACTTAGCAAGCTCACGTATCGCATCGGGTTCTGAAAGGTGGTTATAGGCCGCCATAAGTGGCGCATTAAAGAATTCAGGAAATAAGGCAAAGTCAGAGCGGTAACCGGAAATGGTATCTATAAAGTATTCGGCCTGCTCAATGAGCTCTTCAAAATTCTTGTAGGTACGCATTTGCCATTGTACCAGCCCCAAACGCACTACAGTTTTGACACTTGCAGGTCGCTTTTCGGGCTTTTGATAGTAAATATTATCCCACTCCAGAAGCGCCGCGTATTCCTTAGACTGCTTATCCCCTTCCAGGTAGTTGGTAATAATTCGTTTTACGTGAAAATCATTACTTAGCTGAAAATCTAGAACGGGATCATTGATTTCACGGGTACGTACCTTTTCAATGTATTGCTTCGGGCTCAATTCTTTTGCATACTGATGATAATTGGGTAAACGTCCGCCAAAAACTATCCGTTCCAGATTGAGGTTTTCGCATAACTCCTTGCGGTAATCATAAAGTCTGCGACCTATACGCATTCCACGGTATTTATGCGAAATAAAAATATCTATACCATACAACACATTTCCTTTTGGGGTATGTGTACTAAAACTCTCGTTACCGGTAATTTGCAAGTACGTGTGTTTGTCTGAAAATTTATCATAATCTACAATTATGGATAAGGCACAACCGGCTATCTCTCCATTAACCTTAACCACGACCTGACCCTCCGGAAAAACTGTAACCAGTTTTTTGAGATGTTTTTTCTCCCAGTAGGGATCTGGAATAGAAGGATAAACCGCGATCATAATTTCCTTCAATTCCTGAAAATCTTTGATATCTAAATATTCAAGATTAATGGTATCTACACGCTCCCGCTTGTCGATATTATCTGCGTTTTCTACTTCTTTCATAATGTATTTAAGAATTGTTCTTTTAAAAATTAAAACCGAAACCAAAGGATACTCTAAAACCTTCTGAACCTCTAAACATATTAAAGGTTCCGCTAAGAGCGTCTGCACTGTTAACCCAAAAACCCAGACCGTAAGAGTCGTGCCACTTCTCTGAATTTATATCTCCGTCATACCAAACACGACCTACATCATAGCCTGCAAAAACACCTATTTGCAGGGGTATCAATCCGGTTTTAAAAGTATCAAAAGCATATCGCAAATCTGCCGAAGTGGTAAAAGCTTCACCCCCAATATACCGGTCAAAACGATAGCCTCGCAAGTTGTTATTCTCTCCAAGACTGGCTCCCTGATAAAACTCATAGTTATCGCCAAACCTAAACTGAGCACGGGCTGTAGTCTTGAGAACCAGCTTACGATTTGCATTGAGTGCATTGTAAAAGCCCAGACTTGGGTTCAGGTATAAGAAACGATTTCCGGTATTGCTAAGGCTGTTAGTAAAACCACCATTTAAGATGAAGTCCATACCACGTGTCGGGGCGAGACTGTTGTCTTTACTGTGATACTCATAAGTCGCATCCAGCGTGGCGAAATACTTAGCTTCTTCCAGCTCAATCACATTTGCCTGCTCAATAAATCGCAAAGCATTTTCCTGTAACGCAAAACTTTGAAGAAGTGCCTTGACTGAAAAAGTACTCCCGTAATCTGAATTGCGTAGGAGTCCCACGGAAACCTCAGCAACACTTACACGCACCCGATTATAATCATAACCCTGTTGATCATCAGGATTGATACTTTCGTTTCCAAAACCAAAAAAGTTACGGGTATAGTTAGGTGTTGTATATCGGCCGTGGAGTACCAGGTTCCAATCGTTAAGAATTCCTGCAAATTCCCCTTCATAATTCAAATCAAGCCCCTGAGTTGCAAAAAAATAATTAGCTTTAAAACGATGCTGTTGACTATATGGGTTTTGCATAAAGCCATTTACTGTATAGACATCATTCAATCCAAGAGTCAAACCGTTATCAGGGTTGTAACCTATTGCAGGAGTTATAGCGTTATAACGTAAAATATCTTTTTTGTAATCATAGGTATTGTAATCGTAGACATCTGTTAACCTGAAGTTTGCTCCACCACGAGACTCGATGGTATTGGGCAAGGTCTCATGATCATAAACTTTTAGTTCTTCGCCGTTGTAGATGCGGTAGATATCATTGTTTTGCCCACCTATAATACGTATGAAAATAGGCTTCTTTCCGGTTCCATTTACTTCAAAGACATCATCATCATCCAGACCGTAAATCCATAATTGGTTGGTTTCGTCAGAATAATAGGTTCGATTGATGAGCAGATCGGCTTTTTCACCTCCTTTTATACGCCAGGCTTTAACGGTTGTCTGATTATCGCCCCGTGTAATTTCAAAATAATCATCTTTATCTGTACCAATAACCATTTGTAATTCGGCCAAATACTCATAATAAGTTTCGGCTATCTCAACAATATTATCCCGCCGCCCTTTGAGGTTCTCTTTAATATTGGTTATTGATTTACCTCCTTGTACCTCTTCAGGTAGTTGATCAAACGCCTCTTCAATAACAGCATCTGTAATTTGGTTTTGTAGGGAGCGAGCCTCTTCAAGCCAAACCTCACGGCCCGACTTTTGTGCAAGAGCCCGGTCTAATTTTATACCTTCTTTATTAAACCATTTAATGTCTTTCAGATTTTTATCATAGGCCTGAAATTGCTTTGCTGCGCCAAAAAGAGTCTGAGCAATGTTTAAAATGGTACCGTCAAAATTGGTAAAAACCTGATCCCGATCACGAGGGATAGGTACAAAAACATCCTGCCCATTTTGATTTTTATATTCCGCCCAACGCCACTGGTCATTATTGCGATCCCAATCCCCTATAAGCATATCAAAAATACGCGCGCGTATGTATGTTACTTCATCAACAACATTCTCCTCATCACTGCGTACTTTATCAAGAATATCATCTGTACTTTCAATGTCATCCGGATAATTAAATGTTGCTCCATCAAACTCTTCTGCGGGGCGTTCTACGATCATATAGAGTTCATCTCCATAATCTGCATTATAAATTCCCAGAGCAGGTTGTTTGGGCACATAGAATAATTCTGGAGTTGTGCTCAGCACACGAGCTGCTTTGCTCAGAGTAGGAATGGCAAAAGCCCCATACGGGTGTGCTGAAGTATAGAAATCCTGAATAAGACTTTGAGGAAGACTGTTTTCCAGATCTTCTTCCATATCTTCATTTTGCTTTAAAACTGTATTCTGTAAAAACTGAACCCCGCTTTTACGCAGAGATCGCATATTGTATTCCTTCCCGTCTTTATCCTCAAGACGTAATGAGGTTGTTTGTTTTCCGCCCCCGGGTCGTATTACTTTAAGTCCTCCGTACAACGTGTCTAGAATAGCAACTGGTACGGTAACTTTTTTACCGTAAATATCACGGTACTGCTCACCCCAAACATTTTCAAAGAGGTCTGAGCGTTCAGTTTCTTCAACGCTATATACCGAAGCTTGAACGGTACTGTCATATTCAGTAGTCAGATTAGAATAATCTACCAGCTTATCGGGAGCATAAACCTGCTTCTGAAAAAAAAGATCCAGCTCTCCTGTTTCCTGATTTGCGCCGTAGTAACGCACAAAGGAAGAGCCATCTTTAAAAATATCCAAGCGTGCAAAGCCCTCATAGTCGCTACTAAAAAGTCCGTCATTTCCCAGAAAAGCATATGAAGATTTAGATCCTGAACCAGAAACAATCTGACGTACTTCGTCGTGTTCAATGTACTGTAGGCCGTGCTCATGACCTGAAACAAAGACTGATTTTTTTACATCTTTTGCCAGTAGGCGCAGGCGTTTCATCAGTTCGTTATACTTCTCATTAAAACGGTCTTGCTTTGATACACCTCCCTGAGTACGTACTTGAGTTACCAAAGATGCAAGAATAGGCAGGGGAAGCTTTTGCTGCGAGGGATAAAGGTGTTTGTCTAAAGCAAACTTCCCCCCGTGTACCCCATTGGTAAACATAGGATGGTGCATTGCAATAATCACCGTTTTTTGCTGATTCTTCTTAAGCTCATTTTGAAACTCAATAAAGAATTTTTCACGGTCTTTAATGTTGTCACACTTATCATTGATTTTAGGGTTTTTATTCCAATCCTCAAGATACCATTGTGTGTCCAATAGAATTAGGTGCACCTCATCACTTACATCATAACTAACCAAAGGACAACCGTCTTGTGGCAAAAAAATGTCATTCTTGCCTGTGATTTCTTTAATATACTCCTCTTCACGACTTAAGCCGTTAAGACCATCATTATACCAATCGTGGTTACCGGGTATAATAATAGGTGTTCCTTCAAAATCAGCAAAAGCCTCAACCTGAACATCAATACGATGTTGTGCAAGAGCCCGCTCAGGTGTGTTTTCTGGTGGCATCCCAACCGGGTAAATATTATCACCAAGAAAAATTGCAAACGCGTTAGGATCATTAGCCTGATCCAACATTTTTTTAAAGATCAAAAGCCCTTCCGTACTCTCACCCATCTCTGCATTTCCAGCGTCGCCGATAAGGTAAAACGTGCGTTCAATTTCTTTCCCTTCAGGATAAACTTCCTCCTCTACACCGTCACGGTATCGATTTGTATAAGTGGCGCAAGCCGATAAAAGCAGGAGGCTAACAAGTGTTAGAAGTATGTTATTTTTTATCATGAAAATTATATTCGGGATTCTTTTTTGTACTTTTCATAACTTGATTAAATCAATACTAACATGGCTGAAACTGCAGAAAAGGAATCTAAATCTATCTCAAAAGCAGATCAATTTGTACTTGAACTTTTTAAGGAAAAACTTCCAAATAGTTATCTGTATCATAACTATGATCATACGGTCAGAGTGGTTAAAAGTACTAAAGAAATCGCCGATAACTCTGAAATTAATGTTAAACAGAAAGAGGCACTGGTACTGGCCGCATGGATGCATGACACCGGTTATACGGTGACCCGTGAAGGTCATGAAGATGCGAGTATAGATATTGCCAAAGACTATATGAAGCAGGAAGGTACAGATCCTGAAATTCAGCAGATGGTGATTGATTTGATCGCTTCTACTAAGATGGGTGTTGAACCTCAGAATGAAATGGAACGCATTTTGAAAGATGCTGATAATTCTCATTTTGCCAAAGACTATTATAAGCAAACCAGTGAGTTCTTACGCCAGGAATTAATGCTAACCGGAAGTGCAGACTTCTCCCCTGCTCAATGGCGGGAAGAGAACATAGACATGTTTACCAATAAACATCGATTCTATACCGATTATGCAGCCCGCAACTGGAAATCACAAAAAGATGAAAATCTGATTTCGCTTCTTAAAAAAGAGAAGAAGAAAAAGAAAAAATACAAGAAAGAAGAAATCAAGGCCAAACTTAAAGCCAAATATAAAGATGAAAGTCCCGATCGAGGGGTGCAGACGCTTTATCGTACGACCCTGCGTAACCATATAAAATTGAGCGATATAGCTGATACCAAAGCAAACATCCTGCTGTCAGTAAATGCAATTATTATTTCGCTTGCGCTGTCTAATATGATTCCAAAATTAGATGCCCCAAGTAATCGCCATTTGTTACTTCCTACCCTGATTTTGGTTCTGTTTAGTGTAGCTTCAATAATTATGTCTATTCTTTCAACAAGACCAAATGTAACCTCAGGTGAGTTTACCCGGGAACAGGTTAAGAAAAAGCAGGTCAATATTTTGTTTTTTGGAAATTTCCACAAAATGAAATACGACCAGTACCAATGGGCTATTAATGAAATTATTTACGATAAAGACTACATCTATGAAGCCCTTACTAAAGATTTATACCTGCTTGGTGTGGTACTCAATAAAAAGTATATGCTGTTGAGACGCACCTATACCGTATTTATGGTGGGGATTATTGTTTCGGTAATCAGCTTTATTATTGCATTTTCAATAATGTAGTAAAACCGGTTTACGAGTCTAAAACTTCCATCAGATCATCATACGTGATGGTCTGATTTTCTTTAGACCTGGGTAGTTTTGAAGTATAAAGCACATTTACCCGAATGGCTTTTAGCCCTACAACACCCTGTACATCCTCAAGCTCTACGTATTCTACTTCCTGACCCAAGTACTTTTTGCGTTGAAGGTAATTAATATAGCGGGTGTATTCTTCAGCATCGGAATCCTGTGAATAAACGATGGCGATTTTACCTTTTTGCGTGACGCGCTCATCGCTTCCCTTTATACATGCTTTGTCAATGCGTTTTTTAATTATTTCATAACGCGCATTGTAAGTACCGTCAACATCAAATTTCTTCTCATCCATTCTATAGCGGATAGAAAGTGTGGTGCTGAATACCAAAATAAGGGAAGCTGCATCCAGCTGAAGCTCTGCCCCTTCCTGTTTGTGGTAGAAATGATTTTCCATCTCACACATGGTAGAAAGTTGCCACAATCTTAAGTTGTACAGATAAACCTCATTAAATGCGCTGGTGGGCGTCATAGAGGCTCCAATGTAAATGTTGTGATCAACACCATCGGTTTTATAACGCTCAAAATAATGCGGAAAAATTTCCTGTGCTTCTTGTTGTTTGCGGTCTATAAAAGTCGCCAGATTCTGATTAATAAGCTGAACCGTCTCATCATAATGTTTACGATTCTCGTAAATGAGGCCGGTATCCTTATTTATGGCTGTTTTATAATTATCAATAGCCTTTTTAAGTTCCGGTATTTTCGTATTCAAATGATTTAGAAGCGGATTTACCTCTTCTTTAAGCAAAGCGAAAACTTCGCTCTCACTATTGGCATTGAGCTGATCTTTAATTTCGTTTGTGAATTCTTCTATACGGAATTTGACCTGCTCATAAATAGGCATTGGCTGTGCTTTGAGAGCCAATTCCAAAATGGTGTCAACCATTTTTAGCTGAATGAGGATATCTTTCTGAATAGCGCTGTTACGCTCATCTGAAGAGCCCACAATATCAATCTGCCCGTATAACGGATACACGTCTTCAAAGGCAATATCCTTAAAAGCAGCAAATTTACCGGCATCCTGATTTTTGATAAAGCGTTTAGCCTCTTCCTCAAAAATCCACAGAACACTGGGGTGAATACTGGTACACTCACTTTGTATGACCGCCTTGATCCGGTTTTCCAAATCATTGCGCTTGCGTTCTACGGTAGAGACAATGAAAGGCATTACATCGTCAAGTTTAGTTGCATTGAGACTGTGCAGTTTGTTACGGGTTTCAGAAACCAGTTCCAAAACAGCAAGCAACTCATTTCCTTTAGCAATAGGCGCAAGAATACAGCTTTTAGCTCCCTGTGACAGTAAATTTTCAGCAAGTATATTGTGCTGGTTTTTACGTGCATACTCCTCAACATCAGGGATGATAAAATAGCTTTTGTCTTTTACAAGAGAATTATAGGCGTTATCGCACATACTTTTACGACAATCGTTTCGGGCATCCTTATTCAGAATAAAACTGGTAAGCATAGTCTCGTCTGCCATTTGGGTAAAAAGGTCATTACCCTTATCAAACTCGGTAAAACCAACTCTAAGATCTGCTATATTAAATATGGCACTAAAAATCTCCTGAAACTGCTGGGAAGTATTTTCGTTTAGCGTTTTTTTAGAAAGCAAAGTGCTCTTTAAATCGGAAATCGAATCGTCAACCGTAACATCTGTAAGATTAAGTATGGTTATACCTTTCAAAATCCAGCTTTGCGGAGGAAAGTATTCTCTCCAAAGGTCGTAGTCATACCCATTGGCTATAAGCTTATCTGCAATATCTGAAGTTATTTCAATCGCGTTGTCGGTAGGTTCGCAGTAGGTGAAATCGGCATTCATAGCGGCACGGTAACTGCGTATAATTCCGTTTTTATCGGGTATTTCGTAATACAGCGGTCTGCTGATGTCCACTTCGTAACCGTAATAGGAATTCAGAATTATGACACATCCAAGAATGTAATAAAACTCCGTATCCAGATCTCTGATTTTTAATTCAAAATCAGGCCCGGCCTCTTCGATTATCGAAGCAAATCTACGTGTGGGATTAAAAATTTTATTCTGGAAAGGAATGGTAGCTGCTTTAATCTCATTTTTGGTCAAAGCTGCCGGAAATAGATTATCGAGCAAAGTACTTAGAGGTTCATCGTATTCGTCAAGATTATCAAAATCTTTTATCCCTTCTGTTAGCTCAGGATATCCTTCCGCATAGTTCAAGATAGACTTCATATACTCGCGCGTAATGGGGTTTTGAGACTGCTTCATACGTTTCTTCAGCATCTCAAAAACCTTTGTTAGGCTAAGCTGTATCTGCAAGGGAAAATCCTGTAACTCTTCCATCAAACTAATTTTATAAGAATTTAATCAAAATTGATTACAAAAAAGAACAGGTGATTAGTCTTTAACATAGGTTTAAACTTACAGACGCTCCTTGCGGATCCTAAACAATCTGGCTTTCTTTAAAATTGTTTTTGATGGTGTACCCTATGAATACCATAATTGTCTGTTTCTAAAAGTTACAAATCCCGTATATTGCGGCATTATATCTTAAAATTTATGAAACGAATTATTCTTGCTGGTTTGGCTTCGGTATTGGCAATCTCCTGCGCCGAAGAAGCAGACTTTAAAATCAAGGGGACTACTCCTGATATCGACAATAACACTAAGGTTTATCTTCAAAAGATTGACGAAAATAATCGTCTTGTGGGTGTTGACACCACTGTAATTGAACAAGGTGAATTTAGTTTTGACCCATCTGAAGTCAAGAATCCTGAAATGATGGTTTTGGGGTTTGAAGCCGCTCAAGGCACCGTTATTCTTATTGCTGAAAACGAAAGTATTAGTGTGCGTGCATATAAAGACAGCCTCTACACATCAAAAGTAAACGGTGGCGAAGAAAATGACTTTTTTAAGCTGTATTACAATGATGTTGTTGCATCAAACAAAAAGAAAAATAAATTGCAGGAACAGGCTATGAACTTGCAGCGCACGGGTGATACAGCCGGAATAACCGCATTGCGAGCAGAGTTTGAGCAAATCAACACAGAAGATACCGAGCGCCGTGTTGAGTTGATTGAAGACAATACAGATAAGTTTGTGAGCATCATAGTACTATCTGACTTGGTGGGAACCCAGGCAATTGATGCTAATCAGGCCGAAGCTTTATTCGATAAACTTGATAAAAGTCTGCAGGAAATGCAGAAAGGAGTAAAATTGAAAGAAATGATTGCTCAGGCTAAAGAACGTGAAGCTGCTGCATCACTTGCCGAAGTAGGCAATAAAGCTCCGCAATTTACCGCGCCTACTCCCGATGGTGATGAGTTATCACTTCAGGAAGCAATGGGATCTAAATACACAATCATCGACTTCTGGGCCAGCTGGTGCAAACCCTGCCGCGCTGAAAATCCCAATGTCGTTAATGTGTACAATCAATACCACGATAAAGGTTTAAACATCATAAGTGTTTCTTTAGACCGTGCCTCTGCCCGTGATAAATGGCTGGCCGCTATCGAAAACGATAAAATGACCTGGTACCACGTATCAAATCTAATGGAATGGCAGGATCCTATCGCTCGTAAATATGGTATAACCGCAATACCGGCTACCTATTTGCTGGACTCTGAAGGGACTATCATCGAAAAAAACCTGCGTGGGGAAGCTTTGGTTTCCAAAATGCAGGAACTATTAGGAGAAGGTTAAAAGCTTTCGCTCAATAAAATTAAAAAGCCCTTTGAATAGCTATTCAAAGGGCTTTTTAATTTTAGGTTAAAGACTGTATCTAAAGCTTTACCTCAACAGCGGTTCCGGTATAACTTACAGTTTGTGGTTCAGAAACTGAACCGTCTGCTTCTATTTTTACAATTTGAAATTTACGCTCCTGAAGCATCCCGTCAAAGTTTCCACTGCGGTCTGCTATCTCCAGGGTTTGAGATGCATCATTCCATGTGAATGAGATGGTAGAATAGGCGCCATTCTCGTAGTTATAATTATCAAATTCATCTTCATACAGGCTAAAGCTGCCGTCTGCTCCTTCATACACACGAATTTCCAGATTGTCCCAGGGCTTTTCTTCGGCATACTGCACTTCAGGGCCTATGGGTAAAATGCTTCCGGCTTTTACGTATAGTGGAATCGTATTTATAGTTGTTTCTTTTTGGATTTCCTGACCGCCTTCAAACATTTCGTTCGTCCAGTAATCATACCAGGCACTTCCGCTCGGCAGGTAGACTCCTGCTGATTTGGTTTCAGTAAAGTCTACAACAGGCCATCCTTCTTTGCCCCGCTCTTTACCCTTATTCCAGCCGGTTTCTTCATCTACTTTTATGATTTTCTCAGGCGTGTACTGGGCTTCCAATACTGGTGCTACAAGAATCGCATCACCAAACATATATTCGTCCTTCAAATCCCAGGTTTTTTTATCCTGCGGGAAATCCATCACCAGGGCACGCATAAAACTATCCTGATTATGGGTTACCTCCCATGAAGTCGTGTAGATATAGGGAAGTAAACTATATCGGAGTTCGATTGCATTCTGAATGGCATCGTAAATAGCTTCGCCTTTTTCGCCAAAATGATAAATCTCGCGCTTCATCTCGGTACCGTGTGAACGCATCATTGGGGTAAATGCCCCGTATTGCATCCAGCGGACGTATAATTCCTGAAACAGTGGATTTACAGAGGCTGTGCCGTCATTCCAAGATTTATTATATGCCCCCGCGAAAAACCCACCGATGTCTGTATTGAAATTGGGATTACCGGTAAGTGTAAAATTCAGACCGGCAGGAATCTGATTGCGTAAGGACTGCCAGGACGAACCTAAATCGCCGGACCATACATTGGCACCATAACGTTGTTGTCCCGCAAAACCCGAGCGTGTAAGGATAAACACCCGCTTGTCTAAAGACTGCTCACGCTGATGATTATAAACACCGCCCACCGTCTCCAGCGGAAACGCATTACGCACCTTGCGGAAAGAGCCCAGATAAGTCTCATTGTTATAGTCTTCATCTTTAATCTCTAAATGATCAGGCTCGGTAGAATCCATCCACCAACCATCTATACCCAGTGAAAACAAATTCTTGCTTAAATATTCCCAATAAATATCACGCGCCTCCGGATTATACGGATCGTAAACCTGTACGCCAGAAGGATAATTCATATCGGGAGGCCAACCTTCTTTACCCGATTGGGGCCAGGTCTGAAAATCCATCAACATATTTTTGTCTTTCAGTTCTTTAAACTGAGGCGTTTCGGGACCAAAAGAGGACCAAATTGAAATGATAAGATGAGCATTAAGCCCGTGAACATCGTCAACAAATTTTTGAGGGTCCGGAAATGCGGGGTTTCCAAAATCCATCCCATTCCAATGGTAATTATCACCCCAATATTGCCAGTCCTGAATAATTCCATCTAGCGGAACTCCCAATTCTCGATGCTTTTGCACCACGCCTACAGTTTCATCCTGACTTTTATAGCGTTCCCGGCTTTGCCAAAAACCATAAGTCCAAAGCGGAACCATAGGAACCTCACCCGTAAGATCACGCATTTCTGCAATAACGGCATCGGCATTGTCGCCCGCCATTACATAATAATCGATACCATCGCCTACCTGAGAAGAAAAAGAAGTTTCAGAAGTATCATCTTTAAACGTGGTAGGTGAATAATTATCCCAAAACACACCATAACCCTTGGGAGATTGAAAAAAGGTCGAAAAATCCCAGGTATTATTTTGAACCATTTCTACTTCTTGATTACGTTGAGACATTTTGCCATTTTGCAAAATCCCCAGACCATAAATGGGCTCATCAGCTTCTAAAGTCCAGCCCTGTTTGACCGTGAACGTTTTATTTCCATTATCTACAAAAGGTTTGAACGAACTTGTGCTTTCGCTTAGTAAAAGACTTCCGTCTGGTTTAAAAAAACGTATCGCCTGGGTTAGCGTATCTAGCTCCACACGCAATTCTGCCGTGGTCAAAGCAAAGCCGTTCTCCATATCTTGGACTCCAAAAGAAACCTCTTCTGGTTCTTTAATAACGGAAAGACTCTTTTTTTCAAAAGGATGTCCTTCAAGATGTTTCTGAATACGTACTATAGAAGGAGAAACAAATTCAATACGCACATTTGTAGAATCGATTTGCGTTTTTACGCCAGAATTAAATGTTTCATAGGATTGGCGAGCACAGCTCGTACAGATCAAAAAAGCGCTTAGTGCACCTAAAAGAATAGATTTCATGGGTTACCTGTCTCAAGTTAATTTTAGAAAGCCGGAAAATCGACTTATTTTAAATGTAATTTACACATTTAAAAATTAACTACAAGACTTTATGTTGAAATCTAATTATTTACAGAAGTTTAGGCTTTGATTTTAAAGATGGTAAGAGGCCTGTCATTATTGGCGATAACTAAATAGCTTTCATTGCCAATATTCATCTGCTTCATCTCTTTTGCATTGAGATCATTATAAAAACTGATGTCTTTATACGGCTTCAACCCACCTTTTGAATCTCCCAGCAATATGTAGCCCACGTTAGAATCATATTTAACCGTTTCTACTTCAGCTTCGTGTATAGCACCTATTCCCACAACATCCAGATGACCATCTTTATTTACGTCACTAAATGCAAACGACATCGTTGGCCCCAGCTGCGCGACAACCGGCAGGTGTTTAATTCTAAAATCACCATTCCCTAAATTTTCCAAATAAACCGATTCAAATTCGGTAGCTTGTTTGTGATACGAATTAGCAATCTGCTCGCTGCCGTAAATATCAGTTAGTGTAGAATTGGCAAACTCTTTATAGGTTTTGATTTTTTCGCTTACAAAAGAATTCTGCATCGTAGAACATTCCTTGCCGCGAACGGGCACCAGGCTGCCCTTGTACACCTTACTCAAAATCATATCGTAATTGGCATCTCCGTCAAAATTGTTACCGTAGATATGCAGCGGCTTTTCTGAAGAAGGATGAAACTTATTATTTGCACCCAGGTTTCCTACGAAATAATCCAAATCGCCATCCTGGTCAAAATCAATTTCAGCAATGCTATTCCACCAGCCGGATGTCTCTTTTAACGCTTCTATTTCTGAAGGCTGAAAGCTTCCGTTTTGATTCTCAAAGACCGTAATGGGCATCCACTCCCCTGCTACCATCAAATCGGGATCGCCGTCCCCATCATAGTCCGACAAAAGGAGATCATTTATCAATCCCGCTTCAGCAAAATCTGGTGCAACCGTTTTGGTGACATCTACAAATTTACCGCCTTGATTTTCTAAAATATAAGAACGCGGAGACAGCGGATATTTTCCGGGAACAATTCTACCGCCCACAATCAAATCAAGATCACCGTCCTGATCGTAATCTAAAGAAACAACCGCTTTAGATCCTGTGAGCATTTTTGGCAAAGCCGAAGAAGCGCTAAAACTTCCCTTACCGTCATTCAGGTAGAATCGGTCCTGTAGTTTGCTATCATTTTCCGCAAGCTCATAACCGCTGCTGGCGACATATAAATCCAAATCGCCATCTCCGTCTGCATCAAAAAAATGCGCTCCATTATCTTCATAAGCTTTATCTGATTCAAAAGCGGCTTGTGGGATTTGTTCAAATTTTCCATCCTTTTGCTGAATGAACAACTGAGCTGCCTGGCCGGGACCACCACCCAGAAATAGGTCTTCAAGTCCGTCATTATTTACATCTGTCACTTCAAAAGCCGGACCTTGCTGCGATTGTTTTTGAGGTAATAATACCTGCCGTGAAAAATCGTTAAAATCATTTTCTTCATGCGCATAGGTCAAACCAAGCTCTCGCGGATCAATACGCTCAAAATGTTCAGGACGCTCATAAGGCGTTTCAACTGAATTTGTGGCCTCAGCCTCAGATAAGCTGAGGATTTGATTGGCCTGAATATTTTCTAAAACTGAAACTTTCCCGGTATTCCAAACCACTTCTATTTTTGAGATTTGCTGCTCTTCTCCTACCCCAAAATTCAAAACCGGAGAAACGGAAGATTGATATCCCCGTGATAAATAGAGTTCCTGATATTGCTGCGTGCTGTCTGTAAACACTTTTACCTTAGAACCTATAGCCTGTGGATTTTTGGCATCGCCCTTCAGCTTAACACTTATATAATTTGCTGTGGAATTGTTGCGGTAAATACCGGCCTCATCCTCCAGATTGTTTACAACCAGATCCAGATCACCATCGTTATCCAGATCCCCGTAAGCCACTCCATTTGAGTTCACCGCCTGAGTAAAACCCCAGTCTTCGATCACTTTTTTAAAGGAAAGGTCTTTGTTGTTTTTAAAAGCATAATTCTGAAGCTTATCTGAAGGCATTTCCTTGAGAATGCTGTCAATAGGCATTTGCTCCAGCGAACCCTCGTTGGCATCGAGAAACCTGCCAAAATCCTGATTGGCAATCTCGCGTTTGATTCCGTTTGTGATGAAAATATCTTTGAAGCCATCGCCGTCAAAATCGGCAATGAGTGGCGCCCAGCTCCAGTCGGTTTTTGACACTCCGGAAACCTGAGCGATATCGGTAAAATAGCCATTCCCGTTGTTTAAACTAAGAACGTTGGACATATACGGGTAATGGAAGCCGGCCTCAACAATCCACCAGAATCCTTCGGTGTTCATACTGGCCATATTTTGTTTTCCGCGCTGATGATCTTCCGCAGACATATCTAAAACCAGTAAATCGGGTAAAAAGTCGTTGTTGACATCGGCAAAATCTGAGCCCATACTGCTGTACGAGATGTGCTTCATTTTGGTATTGATCTCATTAGCAAACGTGCCGTTTTTATTGTTGATGTACAGCTTATCGGGCGTGATGAAGTCGTTAGCTACAAAAATATCAGGCCAGCCGTCATTATTAAAATCTCCGATAGAAGCACTCAGGCTGAATTCTTTGTTGATCAAACCGCTACCCGGAGTTACATCGGTAAAACCTGAGCCGTCATTGCGGTACAGGTGATCTGAAGTTTGCGGGTAAAACTGCTCGTCATTGACAATGGCATTGAGGTCAACCGAATTTAAAAAGTCATCGCGATGGTTGATCAAATACATATCAAGATCGCCATCCTGATCATAATCCAGAAAATACGCCTGAATAGAAAAACCATCGTCAGCCAGGCCCCACTTGGCAGCTTCCTCGGTAAAGGTGCCGTCTTTTTGATTGATAAACAGCTTATTTCGCCGTTCTAAACTGTTATCCAGAGAAGCCGATTTACAGACGTAAATATCCAACCAGCCATCTGTATTGATGTCGATCATCGTGACCCCGGTCGTCCAGCCTTCGGCATCTGCCACATCGGCTGATTCAGTAATATCGTCAAATTTAAAATCTCCTTTATTCAGGTAAAGCTTATTCGAATTTTGGTTTGAAGTGAAATACACATCTTCCAAACCATCATTATTTACGTCACCTATAGCTACACCGCCTCCATTATACATATCGTAATAATTAAGGATGTTGAAAGCCGCCGTTTCGGTCACGGTATTTTTAAAATGAATCCCGGAGTCTTCATTTGAGATTTCGGTAAAAAGCGTTTCTGCCGTGCTCGTCTTTTTCTGAAAACCCGAGTCTTTACAGGAGTACATTATCCCTGCAAACGCAACCACAACAAAAAAATAAGTCAAGCGCATCATAAAATATTCAATTAATGGGTTTTGTGCGAGTTATAACTCAATTCTAAAGGGTGAAGCCGGTAAACCTTCCTTATTGTATAAATTGGGATTGTCCGGGTTATCTGCCCAGGCATAGCGTAAATACTTTGGTTCGGGGATCTCATCACTCCAAACGATAACGCGATCTCCTTCAATTTTTGCATTGGCCCACACAAATTTACCGTCTTGCCCTGCAAGAGCAAATTCGCTCAGAGGTTCACCATCATTACTTACCAGACCACTTCCTGTATGTTCAAATGTCAAAATCACTTTACCATCTTCAACGGAGGAGCTTTTATAAATGGGACCGGAATATACCAAATCTTCATTATAGGCCAACTTCAATCCTGCCAGTGCCATACGCTCCCCCACATCCTTTTTATTGTCCGGGTGAATATCATTCCATTCGCCCAAATCAATATTTACCGTCATCGCCGTATTGGAATTCTGCAAGGCTTTAAGTTGCGACTCCCTCAATTCGGCCCAACTGCTTTCCTCCGGTAAATAGGAAACATCCATAAAATTAGGCAACTGTGCATATATAAAAGGTGCTTCGGGCTGCTGCAAAACACTGCGCAAGCCTGAAATTAAGGCCGTCATATATTCATCGTAAACTTGAGGATTACCCGTGTTGCTTTCGCCCTGATACCACAAAATACCTTTGACCGGTAATTGCACATAAGGCGCTATCATTCCGTTATATAGGGCAGCAGGTTCATTTTGTGGATTAATGCGACGTACGCGCTCTCCAGAATCCCTGTTTGCAAATGCTGATCGATCAAAAGGTTTAAACACCTCACCTACTTTATACTGCCAGTAGCCCTTGAGGTCAACAGTATCCTGCTCGGTAAAAATGTAATAGGGTTTATCGGGTACAAAACCTCCTTTTCCATTATAATTAGTGACTTTGATCGTAAACGTATTCTTTCCGGGCTTTAATAAAACGTCTGGCACATCATAGCGCCGTTGCGGGTATTGATAGGTTTTATTCCCCACCAATATGCCATTGATATACACCTCATCGGCATCTACAATACGTCCCATAAAAAGTCGGGCTTTTTTACCGACCATAGACTTTGGGATTTCTACTTCTCTGCGATACCAGACTACGCCGTTTAGATCCTTAATTCCCTGATCTTCCCAGTAACCCGGTATATTAATTCGTCTCCAGTTTTTAGGTTCAAAGTTCACATCATACCAGGGAAGCGCTCCTGTCAAACCCTTATCCCTGATTTCTTTAGGCCCAGAATTAACGGGTTGCAATTGCTTCTGGCGGTTTACAAACGCAGTATTTTTATTTTCTTCAATGATCTCAAGTTTTTCAGGAAAGTTGGTATAGCCTTCTTCGGGAATCCAGGCTTCAATAGGAGTACCGCCTACGCTGGCATTAATTAAACCAATAGGAATCTGGTATTTTTCATAGATTTTTTTAGCAAAGAAATATGCCACCGCCGAAAAAGGGCGGACTTCCTCCCCCACAGCTTTTTGCCATTCGCCGCCTGTGAGATCATTTTCAGGACCGGACAAAACCGGTGTGGTAGGCACTTTGAAATGTCTAATGTTGGGATTATTTGCGCTAGCAATTTCTTCCGCGTAGCGCACATCGTGAATATCAAGCTGATGCACCATATTAGACTGACCGGTGCACAACCACACGTCTCCAATTAAAATATCATTGACTTCAAGCTCATTTTTACCTGAAATGGTCATTTTAAACGGTCCACCGGCTTTCATTTTAGGGAGTTTTATGCTCCATTTTCCATCTTTAGCGGTGGTGGTTTTATATTTCTTTCCTTTAAACGAAAGTGTAATTTTTTCACCGGGGTCTGCCCAGCCCCAAACCGGCACTTTTGCATCCCGCTGCAACACCATTCCGTCACTTATTAAAACGGGTAATTTTACTTCAGCCTGTACTGAAAAACTTAAGCATAAAATAAAAAGGGTAATACCGGTTATTCTTTTAAACCTCATGTGTTTTTAATTTACTGCAAATTCTACTTCAGCCATTTTAGAAGCACCCAATTCCGCGCTACGTGTCATAGGGCTTGATCCCCCAACATATAGTCTGAATTTACCGGGTTCAATAATTTTAGATCCATCTTCCTGAACAACCTGAAAACTTTCAGGCTTAATCTCAAATGTAACTTTTTCAGAAGCACCGGGTTCTAGTGTAACACGGCGGGTATTTATAAATTGAGAATTCGGCACACGTACTGAAGCTTCCAAATCAGAAATATAAACCTGAACCACTTCGTCTGACTTTACTTTTCCGGTATTTTTAACAGTTACCTCGAGGCTTACAGACTCTTCTGCAGAAAGTTCTGTCTTATCAAGAGTAGCGTCGCTGTATTCAAATTGCGTATAGCTAAGTCCAAATCCAAACGGATACATCGGCTCTTCATTCATATATTTATACGTACGACCTTCCATAGAATAATCATCATAAGCAGGTAACTGATCTAAAGATTTTGGAAACGTAATAGGTAATCTCCCAGATGGTGACACATCACCAAAAAGTACATCTGCAATTGCAGTGCCTCCTTCTTCACCAGGGTACCAGACATAAAGCACGGCGTCTGCCAGTTCCTGAACTTTGGAAAGATCTACAGGACTTCCGCCGGTTACAATGGCAATAAGTGGTTTGCGATCTTCAGGGTTTCTATCAGCCATCGCTCTTAAATCCTCCAGATATTGAATTTGATTAGGCGGTAAACCATAATCTAAACGATCACCCGCAGTATCAGAATCTATAGAGTCGCCTTCTTCACCCTGAAGCGTGCTTGAAAGACCCAAAACTACCAGCGTCACATCGCTGTTCGCCGCATTACCGGTCGCATAATTAATGGGGTTTCTGGAATCTTTATTCAACATAGCACCCTGGCGGTATTGCAACTGACTCGTAGGACTTATTGCTGCGCTGATACCTTCTAAAATGGTAACCATATTAGAGTTTACTCCATAATAATTGCCTAGAAGTACTTCGGTACTCGTAGCATTAGGCCCGGTTAGGAAATACTTGGGAAGGTCTTTTTTAAGGGGAAGAATTCCGTCATTCTTTAGAAGCACGATACTTTTTTGTGCAGATTCGCGCGCCAGAGCACGGTGTTCGTCATTGTTGACTACATCAAGTGAAAGCGAATCGTATTTGTTGCTTCCTCTTGGATCGAATAGTCCCAGCTTGAAACGTGTCTTGAGCAAGAGCGCTAACTGCTCATCTATTTCCGCTTCGGTAATCAGGCCCTGCTGAACAGCTTCAGGCAATGCACTATACGTGTCACCACAGTTTAAACTTACTCCGCTTTTTACTGCCATAGCCGCAGCACCGGCCTTAGAAGGCGCGGTACCGTGCCCACCCTGACCTTTTGCTACATATAAATCTACTAAAGCCGCACAATCGCTCAGAATGTGTCCGTCAAAATTCCAATTTTTTCGCAATACCTCATCCAGTAAATACTTATTAGTACAGCAAGGTTCGCCATTAGTACTGTTGTAAGCACACATTACAGCCTCCACATTTTCATTTACCAAAGCTTCAAAAGCCGGCAAATAGGTTTCATACATATCTTTTAAGCTTGCCGTAGCATTAAATTCATGGCGCAATTGTTCAGGTCCGCTGTGTACGGCGAAGTGTTTGGCACAGGCAGCAGTTTTTAAATGATCGGGATCATCGCCCTGCAGGCCTTTGACAAAAGCAACTCCAATTAAAGACATTAAATACGGGTCTTCACCGTAAGTCTCCTGTCCTCTCCCCCAACGCGGGTCTCTAAATATATTGATATTGGGTGTCCAGAAACTCAGACCGTTATATCGATTGTACAATCCTTTTTCACTGGTTGCATTGTATAAAGCCCGTGCCTCGTCTGATATAGCATTGGAGATACGATAAGCCAGATCTGCATCAAAGGTGGCACCTATTCCTATAGCCTGCGGAAAAACTGTAGCTGCAGAAGCCCTTCCAACCCCATGAAGCGCCTCATTCCAATAATCGTAAGGCGGGATTCCCAGTCGCTCTATTGCCGGAGTACTGTTCATCATCTGAGCTGCTTTTTCTTCAAGAGACAATCTCGAAATCAAATCGGCTACGCGCTCATCTACAGATAAAGAAGTATCATAAAATGGAAACTCTGGATCTGCATATTGCATTTTTTCAATCGTTTGCGAAGATTCCTTTTGCTCCGTGTTGCAAGACGACATTAATAAAGAAGCGGCAAAAAATACTATTGGGTAGTAGAAGAGTTTATTCATATCCATTTTAGTTTAAGCGATTTAATATTCAAGACTTTTGTATTTCAGAAATAAGAAAGATAAAAGTTTTACGCAATCGGTTGCAAACTAAAAATAATTTAGCACTTTATCATCATTTTTAAAACATATAAGTAATGATGGTTAGGTTTTATTTTCTTCCCCAATGTTTTTTAAATCAAGAAGTCATTTGATCCAGCCTGCTATTCAAAATAGGAAAAGCAAGCTCTTGCTCTCACTGTTATGGCGATTTACTTTATTCAGAATATTCTCGCTCAGGATTTACTTTTTCAAAAAATACAAATAGTAAACCCATACAAGACTCTGATAATCAGTATTATTTAAATTCATATTATTGCATTAATATAATCTTAACAAAAATTTGCGCAATCGGTTGTTTTATAAGTGTGATTTATATACATTTGAGAACATAACATATAGTACAAAAGACAATAAGCGTCAATTATACATTTTAAATACTCAATAATCGACTTTCCATTACGCAAAAACGAAATCGATTGAGTTGTAAAATTTGTTGATCGTGAGTTTAGGGTTCTCTATGTAAAAAAACCAATTCAATTTAACTCGAATGACTAATTAATTCAATCTAAACTAAGTTTTATGGAAAGCGTTCTACTTTTTCAGAAGAAAACTCTCAGGTATCTTGGGTTATTCTTCTTAAGTGTATTTTTCTGTTCCGGAATTTATGCTCAATCAACAATTACAGGTACAGTAACCGATGGCACTGGTCCCATTCCAGGCGCAAACGTTGTCGTCAAAGGAACCAGCAATGGTGCAGTTACCGATTTTGACGGAAATTACACACTTAATAATGTACCCGGAGATGCGGTTTTGGTATTTAGCTTTGTAGGTTACGAAGCCAAAGAAGTACCTGTAAACAATCGCACTGAGGTAAATGCCGTATTAGAAAATGATTTGCAATCCTTAAGTGAAGTAGTTGTAATCGGTTACGGTACCCAGAATAAAGAATCGGTTACCGGTTCTGTAGTATCTCTTGACGGTGATGAACTTGAAGAGGTACAGGTTGCCAACTTTCAACAGGCTTTACAAGGCCGTGCACCCGGTGTACAAATTACTACAACCAGTACAAGACCAGGAGCAAATAACAGTTCAATACGTATACGTGGGGTACGTTCCCTTTCAGGAAGTAACGATCCTTTGATCGTATTAAATGGTATTCCTTTTTCTGGAGGACTTAACGATATTAGTATTAACGATATTGCCAGCATTGATATTCTTAAAGATGCGTCTGCTACCGCGATATATGGTTCCAGAGGAGCAAACGGGGTTATATTAATCACCACAAAAACAGGTCAAAAAGGTCAAAAAGCAACATTTAGCTATAACACCTATTATGCTACTAAAGAGGTCTTTGCAAAATATCCTATGATGAATGGCCCTCAATTTGTAGCCTTAAGAGAAGCTACAGCAATACCAAATGATGGTGTCCCACTTTACCAAAATTACGGTGCCGATGAAGATCCTAATGTAAATACAGATTGGCAGGATCTTATTTATGGTACGGGATTGCAAACCAATCACGACTTTAGTGTTTCGGGAGGAACAGAGAACGGAAGCTACAGCTTTGGTGGTGGCTATTTTAAAGAAACTTCTGTATTACCGGTGGAAAATTTCCAGCGCTACTCGCTTAGAGCCCAGATCGACCAGCAAATCGGTGCTTTCCGTTTTGGAATCAATTCTATTATGAACTGGAATGTTACCAATGCTGCCGGAACAGGACTTTATGGAAACCTTAGTGCAACACCTATTCTAGACCCTTATAATGAAGATGGAACCCTAAAGCGAGTAGTCAGTATGCCTGCCGATGATTTCTGGGTTACCACTCGAAGTACCGTTAAGGCTCTTGGTGAGGGTCGGGTAAACCTACAAAAAGACTTTGGTACCTATAATAACCTTTACGGGGAAGTAAGTGTACCAGGAGTTGAAGGTTTAAAATACAGACTAAATATAGGTTTAAACCTTCGTACCAGTCGTGACGGCTTTTTTAATGGTCAGGGAGTAGGGAATATTGATCCTTTCGCACCAAACAGTGCTGGAAATAGCAGCAGCCTTTTTCAGGATTACGTAATTGAAAATTTAGTAACCTTTGACCGCACATTTGCAGATAAGCATAAAGTAAATATCGTAGGGCTTTACTCGGTTCAAAATTCAAAATCAGAAAGTTCATTTTTGAATGCTCGAAACATTCCTAATGAGCAGTTTTTATTCTACAATCTGGATTCGGCATTACTTGAAGACATCACAGGTTATGGAAGTGATTATGGTGAAAATGGATTGGAGTCAGTAATGGGTCGAGCTATTTATCAATATGATAATCGTTATTTGTTGACTGCTACTGTGCGTTCTGACGGTTCTTCAAGGTTAGCACCCGGTAACAAATGGGTTACCTACCCTGCAATCTCTTTAGGTTGGAATGTAGCTAACGAAAAATTTATGCAGGATGTGAGCTGGTTAAGTCAACTAAAGCTTCGTGCAGGTTATGGTGAAACTTCAAATCAAGCTGTAAACAACTATGCAACACTGGGAAATCTTGGAATTCGTAATTATAATTTTGGAGATACCTTTGCCACCGGATATTTTGTTAATGAACTTCCAAACGCATCATTAGGTTGGGAATTTTCAGAAACGTATAACTACGGTATTGATTTTGGCTTATTTAATAACCGCCTTTCCGGTACTGTCGAATACTATACAACCCAAACCAATGACATCCTGTACCGAGTTGGCTTACCTTCAACTTCAGGTGTGGGATCTTTCGTAGGAAATATTGGTTCAACTGAAAACAAAGGTGTTGAGGTAGCATTAAATGCAATTATTCTCGACAATCCTGATGGTTTTACCTGGGATTTTGGTATTAACCTGTATACAAACAGAAATGAAATTACCTCTTTGGCAGGGAACCAGGACCGAAATGAAGGCCAGCTCTGGTTTGTAGGATCTCCTATTAATGTGATTTATGACCATAAAAACATTGGCCTCTGGAATGAAGATGATCCTGATTTCCAATATTTACAGACTTACGAACCGGGTGGTAATGTGGGTATGATTAAAGTAGAATACACGGGTGAATTTAACGAAGATGGCTCACCTGTACGACAAATCAATGCAGATGACCGTCAGATCATTGATCCAACCCCTGATTTTCAAGGTGGTTTTAATACACGCTTAGCCTATAAGAATTTTGATTTTAATGTAGTAGGTGCTTTCCAAAGTGGTGGTACTTTAATTAGTACACTTTATTCTTCTGCTGGCTACTTGAACTTACTTACCGGAAGAAGAAATAATATCGATGTAGATTATTGGACACCAACAAACACCGATGCTAAATATCCTGCACCGGGAGGAATACAGGATGGCGATGGGCCCCGATATGGTAGAACTATGGGATATTTTGATGGTTCCTATTTAAAATTCCGTGCGATGACACTGGGATATAATTTTGAGTCTAACCTTGTTGAGAAAGTAGGACTACAAAGCCTACGTCTTTATGCAACGGTTCAAAATCCATTTGTACTCTTTTCTCCATATCATAAAGAATCTGGGATGGATCCTGAAACGAACTCTGGAGCTGATGGTTCAGGAAACGCTCAAAATTCAGCTACTGGTACAGCAGGTTTTATTTCGAGAGGAATTGCTACCATTGGAACTAATGTGCCTACGACGCGTAATTTCCTTCTAGGATTGAATGTAAAATTTTAAAAAAAAATAATTATGAAACGAATACAATTTAAAATTGCCTTTCTGGTTTTCCTGGCTGTCGGGGTAGGTTTTACCTCCTGTTCAGAAGATATATTAGAAGAGAATCCCAGAAATGTTTTCACACCCGAGTTTTTTCAAACTCAGACGGGAGTTGAGGGTGGAATTACTGCTCTATATACGCACTTACGATTTTTATATGGCGCGTGGAACTACTATAACTCAACAGAAACAGGAACTGATGAATATACCTATGCACAAAGTGCAGACGGTAACTTTAAAGATATGGACCTGTCTGGTGTGGGCTCTATAATTTCAGATAGTGCTCCTCCTGCTGGCCCCTGGTTTAGTTGTTTTGGTGCTATAAATACCGCTAATGGAATTATTGAAAATGCAGAAGCTGTAGGTATTGCAGAGTCATTAGTCGCAGAGGCTCGATTCTTTAGAGGCTTCGATTATTTCCTTTTAGTTCAAACTTACGGTGGTGTACCCTTAGATTTAGGATCAGGAGAATTGGCGTTTAACACGTCTACTTTCCGCGGGTCAACCCGTAATACGGTACCAGAAGTATATACAAAAGCAATATTTCCCGATTTGGAGCTGGCTGTACAAAACCTGCCAGAACAGCCTCGCCTTACCGGGACAGCTACTAAGAATACCGCGCGTTTGTATTTGGCTAAAGCCTATTTAACTTATGCCTGGTGGTTGCAAAACCCCAATAACATTCCTACTTATCCTGATACGCCACGTACAGACCCTGACGGAAATGACGCAGCCTATTATTTTCAGCAAGCGTACAACGTAGCAGCAACTGCAATTGACAATCCGGGGCCATATACCTTACTTGATTATTTTTACGATGTACATTGGGCACCCAACGATCGTCACGCAGAAATGATGCTTTATGCAGATCATACTGAGGAAAGCGCAATATACAATGGTGCAGATTTAGGTTGGGGTCTTTCTGGTAATCAGGATAATGCTTCCGTTTGGATGGTAACCTGGAACTATACAGCTATAACAAGCAGTAATAATGTTTCAACTGTTCTGCGCGAAGCTGCACAAAGTTACGGTCGTCCCTGGACGCGTATGGCTCCACCGGTAGAAGTATTTAAAAATACGTTTGCTGATAAAGACAACGACTCCAGGTATGATGCTACGTTTGTAACAAGTTACCGCAATAACAGAGATAAGCTTTCTCCACCAGACTTTACTGAGTATCCTAATGCTAACGATATACCTGTAGGACCAGGTGAGGCTGTACTTACCTTTTTAGATGAGGATGATGACGATGTAGACTATTCTGGTAATAAAGCTTCCATCGGTGCTGGTTCACTTCCGGGAAGATCTGATTTTGTAATCAACCCAGGTGGCGTGAGTCGTGTGGTTTATCCAGGTCTATGGAAATTAGGAACGTATAGAACAGATAATAACGGCGGTTTAGGGTCTCCTAACGCTGGTTTAACCAGACCTTTCCCCATTGCGAAGTATTCTGAATTCTATTTTATCGCTGCTGAAGCTGCTGTAAAAGGTGCCGCAACTCAAGGCGGCAAATCGGCTGTTGATCTAATCAATGTGATCCGTGAACGTGCCGGTAAATGGCGCTTTGATAATGGAGAGCAGGAAGAACGTATAGAGGATAACAGTGCCGCACTTGTAAATGATACTCCAAACCCTATGACTCTTGATTTCATTCTGCAGGAACGTTCCAGAGAGTATTTTGGTGAAGGTTATCGTTGGTATGATTTAGTTCGTACCCAGACCTGGGCTGATATAGCTGCAACCTATAGTATTGCCGGTAATGCTTATGGAGATCATACTCCACAAACATTTACCCGAACCATTGAGCCGTATCATTACCTGAGACCTATACCGCAGGGGCAGCTTGATGCCATGGATGTATCTCAGGCAGAAAAAGATACCTATCAAAATCCCGGATATTAATAGATTTCATTAAAAATGCTTAAAACTACTGCTCAGGAATGGCTTACAATTCTTGAGCAGTTTTTTTATATTTTGGTTTTTATAAAAAGCAATAGAATCCGTAGTCAATTATGAAGAAGCAAACCATTTTCAAAATCCTGGCTCTTCTTATGCCCATTTTTATTCTTGTGATTCTTGAAGGGTGTTTAAGAATAGCTGGTTATGGTACAGATTATACACTTTTTAAGAAGGTTAATACAGGAAAAAGTCCGGCTTATCTGGAAATGAATAAGCGTATTGCTGGTAAATATTTTAAAGAAGCCGGTTTAAAAGCAGACAGTCAATCGGATCTATTTTTAGAAGAAAAAACAGACAGCACCTATAGAATTGTTGTTCAGGGTGCTTCTACTGTGGTAGGTTTTCCTTTTTATCGCGGTGGCTCCTTCCCCAGAATACTTAAACACCGCTTATCACAAACCTTTCCTCAGAAAAACATAGAGGTAATAAACACGGGCATTACAGCAGTAAACTCCTATACACTAAATGATCTTACAGACCAGATTATTGAACAGAAACCCGATCTCATTATAATCTATGCCGGGCATAATGAATATTACGGTGCTTTAGGCGTGGGATCTTCTATTTCCTACGGGTCCCATCCCCTGGTAATACGATCGTATTTATTTCTAAAAGATTTTAGATTCTTCCAACTATTTGAAAATACCTATCAAAAATTGGTTTCAACTACCAATCAAAAGACATCTGAACGAAACACCACACTCATGGAGGTGATGGCCAAAGAACAGCGTATAACCAAAGATTCTGACCTTTATGATCAGGGACTTCTACAGTTTCAAAACAACATGAATAGGCTTTTAAAAACCTATGAAAATCACAATATACCTGTCTTATTTTCAACCCTGGTAAGTAATATAAAAGATATTGAACCTTTTATAAGTGACAGTATATCCGACGAAACCGCATATCTTTCTCGTATCGAAAATGCAGATCAGTCAGCAATAAAGCTGGCACAAAAAAATGCTAAGGCTGCATATTTAATGGGGCGATATTATTTAGAAAAAAATAAGGATTCAGCTAAAAAATATTTTGTTTTAGCAAAAGAACTCGATTACTTGAGATTTAGAGCTCCTGAACAAATAAACACCTTAATTGAAGAGCTTGCCAAAGAGCACAATTCCACTTTAGTTGATATGAATCAGGTTTTTGAAGCACATGCTTCACAACAGCTTATAGGTGATGAATTAATGACTGAACACGTACATCCTAATGTAAAAGGACAATTTTTAATGGCAGATGCCTTTTATTCCAAAATGAAGGAACAAAATCTCATTTCAGATTGGAATAACGCTATACCGTATTCCGAAGCTATTTCAGACATTCCTATTTCACGTATTGATTCTTTAAATGGCAAGTTGGTTGTTGACGAATTGAAAAATTCCTGGCCGTATGACCTCAATATGTCTGGCAAACGGCCACCATCGCGCTATTTTCAAGATTACTCCTACGATAATCAAATGGCAGATGAATTACATAAAAAAATACGAGACTGGGATCAGGTTATGGCTTTAGCTTATAAAGCCTACGAAGCAGATGGTGATTATGAGAAAGCGTTACACGTGGCACAGTCGCTGATATTTGAATATCCTGAGCAGGCAAAGGTCTATCAAATGGCTGGCAATGCAGCTCTTAAAATGAACGATCTCACAAAAGCGCTTTATTACTTTAAAAAGTTTGATGCTATTGAAAACTCATCTGCATCAGCACGGGATTTAGCTTCAGTTTACAAAAAGCTGGAAAATGCAGATCACGAAGATGCTTTACCGCAAAGCAACGATTGAAAAATTTTAACCTTACCAGGGATTTTTAAGATCATCAAAAGTATGTTGATGATTTCTCTCTGTAAAATACGTATGTGCTCCTTTCCCCTTTAATAATTGATTAGAACCAAAAAGTTTCTGTAAAAGAGCCAGCGGAGTTAAAATTAGGAAGTAAATGAAAAACATAATTATGTAATTCATCACCAGTCCAAAATAGAACGAGAAGCCCAACCACAGTCTACTTATTTGATGACTTAGCCATTTTGAAAGAATAGCTATTAGAAGAAAGCCAATAGCCAGAATCAGGAGTAGCTGTAATTCAAATTTTAAAAACGCGATTAAAGCAGCAAGGCTGAGAACAATAAGCGTTTCCTGATCTTTAGCTATATTCATTACTAAATCAAAATAACGTATATATAAAAGGCGCCAAAGCCGTACTACTCGTCAGGTAAATTAAAAAGCCCAATAAAACGAACATGACAATGAGCGGTAATAACCACCATTTTTTTCGTGCTACTAGAAATTGAAAAAACTCACCTATAAATTCCATTACTTTTCAATTATATAATTCCCTAAAATTAATACATCCATACCAGATTTCATAAAGCATAAGTAGGCATCTTGAGGACTATTCACAATAGGTTCATCTTTAAGATTAAAGCTGGTATTAATTAAAACGCCGGTGCCGGTTTTACTTTTGTATTGCTGCAATAAACTCCAAAAAAGTAGATTGACTTCCTTTTGAACCACCTGAACCCGAGCAGAATAATCAATATGCGTAACAGCAGGCAACTCAGACTTTTTGTATTTTCGTTTTTCCTCAAGACTCGAATTTTCAAAGTCCTCGGGCAACTCAACCCGAAGTGACTCTTTTACACCACTAGTAAAAAGCATGTAGTCTGATTTTTTTCCGGCTTCAAAATAAGTTTCATAGTCTTCAAAACAAACTGCCGGGGCAAAGGGCCTAAACCCTTCTCTGAATTTGATTTTCATATTCAGGGTTTGCTGCATATCAGGCTCTGATGCAGCTGCAAGTATACTTCTATTCCCCAGTGCTCTTGGGCCAAACTCGCTCCTACCCTGAAACCATCCCACTACTTTATTGTCTGCCAGGTATTGTGCGGTTGCCTCAATTAAATCGCTTGTACTCTTCACATAGTTATAGCTCGTCTCATACTTCTTTAAGCAACGCTCCATATCATAGTCAGAAAAACGAGGTCCCAGATAGACATTAAAAGGCTTTGATAAACCTTTAAAAACGTGCTTCTTCTTTAAATAATACGCTGCCAGCGCTGCTCCAACGGCTCCGCCAGCATCTCCAGAAGCAGGTTGAACATAGATGTCGTCAAATACTTTCGCTTCAAACAATACCGCATTGGCAACACAGTTTAATGCGACACCGCCCGCAAAACATAAATTTTCAGCACCTGTTTCCTTTTTTACAAACCTGACTAATTTGAGCAAAACCTCCTCAAGCACTTTCTGACCGGCTAGCGCGAAATCGGCGTGTATTTGTTCCAAACTTTCGTCTGGCCTTCTTCCCATAAATCCAAAAACACCGCTCCATTTTTGAATGGATATCATTTTCAGGCCTGTAGGATAGGAAAACAGTTCCATATTAAGACGTATAGAACCATCTGGTTTTATATCAATCAGGTTTTCCTTTATTTGTTTGATAAATTTTTCAACTCTCGGAGAATTTCTGTTGGCGTATGAGGCAAGACCCATCATCTTATACTCACCCGAATTCACCTCAAAGCCCAGAAAATAGGTAAAGGAGGAATACAATAAACCCAATGAATGCGGGAAATGCATTTCTCCTAAAGTTCTAATTCCTTTTTCTCCATCAGCGATTCCATATGATGTCGTAGCCCACTCTCCTACTCCGTCTACTGTTAAGAAGGCACTTCTGCTAAATGGAGAGGTAAAAAAAGCACTGGTTGCGTGAGATAAATGATGCTCAGAGAAGTATATGGGGACTTTAAGACTTTTTAAAGCACCCACTTTTTTTAATTCCTTTTTTAGAATCTGTTTTAAAAAAAGTTTTTCTTTCAACCAGACCGGCATTGCCATTGCAAACGAAAGGAATCCCTTTGGAGCAAATGCATAGTAGGTCTCTAAAAGTCTTTCAAATTTTAGAAAAGGCTTATCGTAAAATACGATTTGATCCAAGTCCTCAATGGTAATTCCCGCCTCGCTAAGACAAAAATTCACGGCATTCTCTGGAAAAGCCGCATCGTTTTTAATTCTCGTAAAACGTTCTTCCTGAGCCGCGAAAATAACTTCACCGTCTTCAACCAATGCTGCAGCAGCGTCGTGGTAAAATGCCGAAATACCTAAAATTTTCATTCGCTAAAAACTTAAAAACACCTAACAACCATACGGGGCAGTACACATGCAAAATACGAGAAGATATCTACTAAATTAAGTTTCAATACATCAATTCTTAAATCTCTAAACCCATAGAAAAAAGGAACCCCTTTCAGGATTCCTTTGATCAGTTTCCTATAAGTAATTACTCAGCTGGCTCTATGCTGTTACCGGAAGTCGCATATAACCCAACCATAGCTCCGGTAAAACCTCCGGCTACATTAGTTGAAAGAATATCGCCACTCACGGTTCCGCCCAGATTTTTATAGGTGTCTCCGTCGATAGCATAGCTGAATTTATAATCAGCATTGTCCCCTTCCACTTTTAATGAGATTTCGTCATCCAGATCAATTTTTTCACTGGCTATAATACTCGACTTCCCTCTTTCGGTGCGTTGTAAAACGATATAATAGTCTTTGCCTTTTTTGGTTACCCCAAAGGCATAATTAAAGCGCTCATTTTGCAATGCAGTAATTCCTGCAAAATCTTCATCTGATTTTGGTTTGTACGTCAAATCGGTTTTAAAACTGAAGGTCTTATGCATTTGACGGTGAAACAGTGTTGAAGTAGGCTTCAATTCGGTGATTTCAGCGTCAAAAGGCTCGATTTCCAAACCTTTCTTGGTTTGCTTGATAAATGCTTCACGCGGACCTCTCAAACCGATCCAGCGGTAATCCAGTTTATCACCACTAAAATCTTCCTCAAACGTGAAGTTTCCGTTAGGGAAATAACCATCCTCACCGGTTTTATTTTCGACACCTTCCGGAAGTTCTAAAGTAGGCTCAATAGGTACCAAACCATTTTCAAAAACCGGATAGGTTCCAGACCAGTCAACCGGCAAAATAAAGGTTTCCCTTCCTGTATTTACCTGACCCGCTGAATTGGGACGTACAGCCAGAAAAACACCGTACCATTGACCATTTGGCCCTTCAATAATATCTGCGTGACCTGCCCAGTCTACATTGTTCTCGCGATCCTTCGGAAAATAACGTTGGGTCAAAATAGGATTGCTTGGTGCAGGAACAAAAGGCCCTTTAGGGCTATCACTCATAAAAATCACCTCACTGTGCCAACCGCCGGTTCCACCTTCGGCACACATCAAATAATACTTACCATCTTTTTTATACAGGTGAGGCGCTTCAATCCAAATGGGTTTGTCGGCTAAATCAACTCCGCCATTTACTATGATTTTATCGGTTCCCTTTATGATCTGGTCTTTTTCGACATCGTATTCCCAAATTTTAATTACCCGATGTCCCTGATACAATTCTTCTCCTTTATTGGGAGCATCGTTATGCACCACATAGGCTTTACCATCGTCATCAAAAAAGATCGAAGGATCAATCCCGTCAAAATCCATTTTTATAGGCTCGCCCCAACCCTGCATCGGGTCTTTGGTTTTTACAATGATATTCCCTGCTCCACCCGCAAATGCAGTCGTGATCATATAAAAGGTATCGTTGCTTTCATTATAGGTAATTCCCGGTGCGTACACACCCTGACTAATCCCGGTATCGTGCACATCAAGCTGTGATACACGATCTAAAACGTGCCCAATTTGTTTCCAGTTTACCAAATCTTTAGAATGGAAAATTGGCACTCCGGGAAACATCGCAAATGACGATGCTACCAAATAGTAATCATCTCCTTTACGGGTTATGGCAGGATCGGGATAGCAACCCTGTAAAATAGGATTATAAAATTCATTGGCCTCCAATGGATTTTCATTGTAAACAGCATCATTTCCTTCATAAACAACGTTGGAAAATACCGGTACTCCTTTTTTGGGAGGATCAGGCCGCTCGGTCATAAAATCGAAGCTCGAAAAGCTCAGAATTAGCGCCAGTGCCGGCGCGAGTAGTAAATTTTGTTTTTTCATTATATGCGAATTTAATTTATGGTGTATAAAATTTAATTGAGTAAAGACTATTCAAACACTACGTGATAGGTTTTTACAATACCCTTGTAGTCAAACTTAACAACGGCTTTTTCTGAAAGTGATGACGCCTGCGTAATATCAATTTTTACTTCCGGGTTGTCCGATTGTGCCGTTAGTACCGGTGCAGACGCGGCACCTTCAGCATTAAAGCGTGCCTCATAAATATCATAGCCTGTAATACCGTTATCCTTAGTGGACCTCACCGGAGTCTTTGGTAGATCAAAATTCTTGCCATTTGCAGCAATGACTACCTCAGGAACCTCTGGACGACTGATTGGCTTATCCTTTGAACTAAAACCAAGTCCTACAAGCTCACCGAGCGACTCTGCTTCAGGGCCTTCTATCCTGAGAAATATCGCGTGTTTTTTATCAAGCTTTTCTACAAATTCGGAAACATCTACTGTGAATTGAGTAATCTCGTTTTCAGCATTCGCGGGAACTATAATTTCACCTATTTGCTTTCCGTTCCAGGTCGAGTTATCCCAGGCTCCATCTAACCAAATTTGGACTTTAAATGATTTTTCTGATTGTGGTTTCAGGAACAGGTTGAACGTGGTTTCGTTCCCTTCTTCCGTTCCTTCAAAGGCAGTTATGCCTTTTTGGTCTTCCTTCATCCCTCCAAATCCAAAATATTTATAGCCGATGACGTGCCCGTTTTTCAGTCCGGAAATAGGCATATGATTATCCCAAATATCCCAGGCGTCCTGCTGAATGCCGATATCAGAAAGATAGCAGGCATACCCAGCGGAATAATATTGATAAGGATCGAGCCCGAAAATATGAAATCCTTCTGAAGTGACTTCTGCGCCCTTGTATTCCAAATCATCTGAGGCCTTTGCCGTCCAGATCTCATCTGATGCGTACGCATCGTATCCGCGAAGGTAAACGGAGCCCCCTTCTTCTACTGATTTTTCATCCCAGGAAACTGAGATTGGTGCAACCATAGGTTGGCGAGCAAAGCCAAAACCTCGCGGTGGGCGGTGGTAAAAAACATACCATTGATCGTTTATCTGCTCAATACTTCCGTGGGTATTGTGGCCGGAATAGGTCGTCTGAATAGCGGTTCCATCTTCATTAAGCACCGGTGCCCGCGAATCAACCAAAACCCCGCCACTTCTCCAAGGACCTAGGGGCGAATCTGCCACTGCATAACGCAAGGTAGAATTCGAACTGCCCACACCATAATCTGGTCCTGAATAACCGCTAAAGACCGTGACATACTTATTTCCAACTTTACGAATGGAGGAAGCTTCAAAGAAATTGAAACTACCTAAATCTTCTCCTTCATAGATTTTTGGAAACTCAGTCCCTTCCGGATCCCGAATAACCCCATATCTGCGGCTGGCTGGCAATAAGCGCTCAATAACTTCAGTCCCGGGTCTTAAGGAATACATGGTATTTTGATCCAACTGTGCAGCAGAAGATTTTTGAAAGCCCCAGTAGCCATAGGCTCTGAATCCTATTTCATAATCCGGATCAGCCGGGTCGTCAATGTATTCAATATAGATGGCGGGATCAAAGCCCAGGATACTTCCGGGAACTGTTCGTTTTCCGTCTTCGGTAAGATTAATGGGTGTAAACGGACCATCCGGGCGGCTTCCTTTGGCCACCATGGCTTCGCGGTTCCAACCCCGACTATGTGGGTACAGATAATAGGTTTTATTACCGTCTTTATCGTTTACTTCAACTAAATCCGGTGCATACATCACATCCCACTCCCCATCAACCTGATAGGTGAAGACAGGGCCTTCATCCTTCCACTCCGAAAGATTTTCAACCGGAGCAGACCAGATTCGAATATCCGGACCGCAATAACTGGTGTATCGCACATCATGAGAACCGATGATGTATGCTCTGTATTTTCCTGGATTGTCAGGATCTTCAAAAACCCTGGGCTCGCCATCAGGCAGATGCTCCCAAAGTGGCAGATACGGGTTTCCCAAAGTTTTATGCACCGCAGGCTGATTGGTTCCGGTTGTTTCAGCGACATAATTTTGCGCTCGCATTCCCTGCACCGTGAATAGAAATACAGCAAAATACAGGAGATTGAAACATGTATATTTTAAGTTCTTCATATTTAGTAGAGCTATTATTTAGTTTTTATGTTGATTTATTACTAGTTAATGTGTTTGCACTGAATTTAGACAGCAATCTTTTTCTTCAAGAAATCAGTAGAACTGAATTCAATACGCTCATCAACTGATTACTTGAAATACCACGAATCAAAGTTGAATAATTCTTCTTTGGCCGTTCCTTTAAAAACCAAATAGAGGTCGTGTATACCTTTTGCTCCGTCTATCTTCGTTGAAATTTCTTTGTACTGCTCGCGATTCCCGGAAGCAGGTACAGTCAACGTACCAATCAATTGCTGGTCTACCCCATCCAGTCGAATTTCAATCGTTGATCCTGCAACGCCGCCTGCCAGATGAGCAAAAAATTTCTTTGGAGATTTTTTACCAAAATCTACCGCTCGTACTTTGATATAATCTCCATCGTGAATCTGGTTTACAAAGACTCCCACCTCATCATTTTGATCGGTCTTCACTCCTTCTGACCAGGCGATAGTTTCGGCTTCAACACGCTGATACGGATTTAAGTTCTTAACTGCTTTTGTGATTCCTTCACGGCTGTGTTCTATTAACGGAATGCTTCCATCGGCATTAAATTCAAAATCCACAGCACAAACTGATCTTCTGAAGCCCTGCCCGCCCGGTAAATCGCCATTGTGGTAAAACAAATAAGGCTGACCTTTAAATTCAATAAGCCCAGGATGATTGGTAAAAGCCCCTCCTTCCTGAATGACCGGCATAATCGTGTCCTGATACTTCCAGGGACCGGTAGGACTTTCACTGGTAGAATAGGCCAAATGCTCGGGAATGCCCCCAGCCGGATACAATAAGTAATATAAATCCTTGCGCTTGTGCAACCAAGGGCCTTCCACATAACCTCCGCGTTCTGGATTTCTCTTGCCACCGGGACCGAAGCTCTCCGGAGTGACGGGCACTTTTACGATACCTACTTCCTGATCATAGGAAAGCATATCGTCATTGAGCTTGACGTAATGCAGATTGGGATTTCCCCAGTACATATAGGCCTCACCGTCATCATCAATGAGCACCGTGGGATCGATATCTCCCCATTCGGCATCAACCAGCGATGTACCTAAAGCATCTTTAAAAGGACCTTCCGGGTTATCTGAAACAGCAACCCCAATTGACATTTTATTCTTTTTTTCGTTTAACGCACAGAAATACAGGTAGAATTTATCGTTACGAGCAACGGTCTGAGCCGCCCAGGCCCGGTCATTTCCCCAGGTAATAGAGTCGAGCGAGAGAATACTGCCATGATCGGTCCAGTTTACCATATCATCTGTAGAATACGCGCGCCAGTCGTACATTCTAAAAAAAGTACTAGCCGTATCCTGATCATGGGTGGTGTACATATACACCTTATCGCCATAAACCATAGGCGCCGGATCTGCCGTATAATAGGTTTGTACAATGGGATTTTGCGCCCGGACTCCATAGCTAAATACCGCTAAAAACAGGAAGAGTTGAGCGGTAAAACCTATATGTTTTGTTCTGATTTCTTTCATAGTATTCTGAATTCAATGCTGTTTTAATCTATTTTTTCGAGAAATGCTGAAAACCCACCCCGACGCAACATCCTGATATTTAGTTCTTCGGAATCATCCACGACCCAATGCTCCGTTGTTAATTTCTTATCGTGATCGCCATCTGTAATTAAGGTTAATCTGTATTGGGTGTTTTTTGGTAAAAACGAAAGCGAAAGCTGGTGATGTTTCTCCCGATCTTCAGCATTAATACCTCCCACGTACCAATTATCCTGAGACCTTCTGGCGATAACAACGTCTTTTCCGGGATAACCGGAAAGCAATTTGACCTCATCCCAACTCGCAGGAAGATTTCTGAGTAAAACTTTTGCTGCGTCCGGAAGCTCCAAATAGCCATCGGGGCGGTCTGCCAAATGTTGTAATGCCGATTCAAATACAATACCCAATGCCAGCTCGTGACCGTAGGAAGTAAGATGTGGGTGCTGTGAATTGGTAAAAGTCACCGGCGTATAATCCATAGAACCCACCACATTACGGGTAAAGGGAAGGATGGTGTTGTGTACCGGAGCTTCAAAAGTAAAATCGGGCACGTTGTTATACCACTCAGCGCCGCGTACCGACTCGTAGGTCATCACATTGGGGTAGGTTCTGGCCCAACCTCTGGGAACCAAAGAACCGTGAAAATAAACCATAATATTATACTCAGCGGCGTCTTCAATGATATCCAAATAGTAGTTAATCATATCCTGTTTTTCACTTTCAAAAAAATCAACCTTGACGCCGGCAATACCCAGTTTGTTGAGCTTTATAAATTCTGCAACCCGGTTTTCATGGGTAAGCATACGGTCTTTAGGTGTGGCTCCTACCCAGTTGTGATCTCCGCCGGAGTTGTACCAAATTAATGGCGTTACTCCTATGTCGTGAATATAATCAAGTGCATCTTCCAGATCGCCTCCGTTGCCCATCGCATCCCATTCCCAATCCAAAAGCGTATACCGCCAGCCCATAGTTGCGGCCAGATCTGCAAAGCGGGTAACTACCTGATAATCTTTGGTCCCGTGATTGTTTGACCAGTAATTCCAGGAAACAAGCCCCGGTTTTATCCAGTCGGTGTTATCAATGACACTGGGTTCTGATACGTCTTCAACCAGCGTTGAAGATACAATGTCCTCAAGCTCCCCCACCATAATAACCCGCCACGGTGATTGCCATGGCCCGTTAATCGTTGGTAGTCGCTCTCCCTGGCCGCGGCCGTTCCAGTCATCAGGAAATACCAATTTATACTTGTGGGCATCGTCTGTGTTTTTCAATTTGGTTCCGGCATAGGTTCGCATCAAATTGGCTTCGTGTATCAAAAACCATGCTGTAGTGTCTGGGGTATGAAACAAAGCAGGATACGCCCAGTCGCTTTGCACTTCTGCGTAATTGGACTTTCGATAATAGCCCTCGTTAGCCGGATTGAACTTTTGCAGCCAGCGCACCGTACTGTCTGGAATGGTGTAAGCTGTTTTTTCTTCAAGCACGAGCTGTTCCTTAGATTTTTCGGGCACTTCATAGCTAAAAGCGAGGCCGTCATTATAAGCTCTCAATATAAGATTCAGCCTGGTTGACTGTTTGTTTTTAAACTGAACCCGTACTTCATTTGCTTCATTCTCCCGTTTATGCGACTTTCCGTGAACCATAGTGTAATGCTCACGAATTGATCGGGGTTTATCAGCTTTGATAAACCTGAGCGTTTCTGAAAAATCCTGATCATCAAGTACCAGACCCAGGTCTATTTGTGGAATGACTTCCACCTTTTCACCTTCATTATTGTAAAAAACTTTTAAATACCAGTTACCCTGCTCACCCTCCTGCGTGTTAAGCAATGACACTTCAATCTTTGCATTGGGAGAAGTCACTTCAGCCTCCTGCGCATAGGCAAACTCGCTCAAAATGCACAGCATTAAAAGGGAGAATACATGTTTAGGATATCCGGTTTTTATTTTCATTCTAACTTTTATTTGAAGAGCAAAGGAGCAAAGTTGTACAGGTTGTTGCGCCATACCGGCCAGGTATGGCCGCCGGGATATTCAGAATAGGTGTAATTAATACCCATCTCGTCAAATTTCTGTAGCATGACTTTACAGTTCTTGTAAGCGATATCTTCCTCACCTCCCATTGCGATCCAGAATTCTTTGAGATTATCATTAATCTGATCTGCATTCTCGCTCATAAAGTCATATTGCTTCCCGGAAATGGAATCATCATTGGCAAACCAACCGGAGCTGAAAACGCCCAGATAGTCAAACATATCGGTATTCTGTACACCAGTAAATAGCGTTTGGATTCCGCCCATACTCAGACCTGCGAGAGCACGATTCTCAGCTCCTTCTTTTACCCGATAGCTTTTTTCTACAAAAGGAATCAAGCCGTCTTTAAGTTCATTGGTAAATAATTGCAGCCCCATTTCGGTAAAGGCCGAAACCGGCATATTGCCATCGGGCATAACCACGATCATGGGTTTTGCCTTTCCTTCGGCTATCAAATTATCGAGAATCAGGTTTGTTTTGCCCTGCATTGCCCAGCCGCTTTCATCCTCACCGCCACCGTGCATAATATATAAAACAGGATATTCAGCATCACTGCTATCATATCCGGGTGGTGTGTACATATAAAACTGACGCCAGCTGTTAAGCACCGGTGAATAGTATTGCTTGACGCGTAAATCACCGTGTGGCACGTCTTTCAACGCATAATAATCATCACCTTTAAACGGCACTTCAATTCCGCTGGCCATACGGCCCATTCCATAAAAAGTTTCACTCGCGGGATCTGCTACAGCAGCACCATCTATTATTACTGAATAGTAGTGCAAACCTTCGGTAAGTGAGTCAGTACGGACTTCCCAAACACCTTCGGTATTTTTATCCATATCGTATTTTTTGGCTAAATCAAGCTGTACGTTTTTTGCGTCCGGAGCTTTTAACCTAAAAATGGCACTTCCATCCGGCATGAGTTGCGGGTATTTTGCATTTCGCATATTGGTAGAAGCAGGAGTACCCAGCAGGCTGTAGGTATTGAAAAGCGATTCATCTACCGGCTTAAAAATGAGTTTGGCAAACATATAGAGTCCGTTCTTCCAGACTTTAAAATTGTGATCGCCGGGCTCAATGTAATAGACGTGCGGCACGTCATTCTCAACTAAATACTCGTGAGTGCGCTCGCTAAAACGCAACAAACGGTCTGCATCGCCGCAGGAAATCCACAGTAAATTCAGTTTTTCACGGGCTGCTTCAGGGTCCGGAACTAAAACTTCCGGAGCTTTAGTATTGGGAGCCGAAGAGAATCCGCCTACATAGGAGAAGGTATCTAAGTTACCCAAACCAAAATTTAGCGACTGTCCACCACCCATAGATAAACCGGCAATAGCACGATGCTCCCGGTCTTTTTTTACGGGATAATTTTTTTCGATATACGGAATTAAATCCTTCAGCAAGTCCTGTTCAAAAGTTGCAAATGCCATCACTTTAGGAAGTGCCATAATATCGCCTATAGCACGGTCGTCTTTCATCGCACGTCCGTTTGGCATTACAACGATCATCGGTTCGGCCTGTCCTTTAGCATACAAATTATCTAAAATCACTTCCGGATGGCCGCCTTTTAACCACTCTAAATGATCGCCACCAATACCGTGCAGTAAATACAGCACCGGGTATTTCTTACCTTTTGTATAACCGGGAGGCGTGTAAACCAGGGCTTTTCGGTTAGTTCCTACCGTTTTCGAGGCATACTGAATGGTGTCTAGTTTTCCGTGTTTGATGTCTGTTTGAGGCACATCAAAACCCTTTGGTGCTTCGTTCACCTGTTTGGGATACCCCAAAAGTTCGAGCATCTGCTCACCGTAACGTCTGCCCAGTTTTCTATAGCCTGCGGCGGAAAAATGCAAATGGTCACCAATGGCCTCACAATCCTCTGAAGAAACCACATACGAATTTGGAATCACTTCCGGCAAAGTTCGAATAATGGGGTTCATACTGGCGCAAGCCCCGCCTTGCTCTTCACTCACAAGTTCACCTGCAATAAGCGGAACCTTTTTCGGGTCTAGTTTTAAATCTTTGATCAGGTTGTCGTAAACACCCTTCACTTTTTGCGGCCAAAGACTGTCTCCGGTATTCGATTCGCCCTGATGCAATAAAATACCTTTAATTACACCATCTTTCTGAGCCAGCTTAGCCATCTCAACTAAACGCGCATACGGATTGCCGTCGTATTCTTTCACCATATTCTTGAGCCAATCTGGTGAAGTTTCTACATACGATTCAAAATTGTCTTTATCAAAAAGTTCAATCTTACAACCGCCCACCGAAACGTTAATCACGCCAACTTTTACTTCCTGCGGAAGGTTTTCAATCAGTTCGCGGCCAAAATAATCCGTAGGTGTTAAACCGGTTTTGCAACGGCATAAAGGCGGTTTTGCGGTGTACCAGTTGCCCTTTTTTCGGTCGAGATCGGGGCAATCTACCGCCTGCATCACTCTAAAGCGATCGTTAACCACGGTATCCAGGGCTTCAAAACGGGCGTGCCCTTCCATATTAGACTGGCCAAAGGCCAGGTATACGTGTAAGTTCTCATCCTGAGCTGTGCCTGAAGTCATTCCCAGAATGAATAAACCAAATAGTAAGATGTATTTTTTCATAAGTAATTGGTTTTCGGTTATTCTTTAAATAATTGTTGAGCGTACTCATACAAGCATCTTCTCCAGGTATGCCACTCGTGGGCTGTACCGGGGGATTCGTAAAAGCTGTAGTTGATGCCCTGCTGGTCTAACATATCCTTAAACGCTCCTACCGATTTTGGAAACGGAGAAGGCTCTTTGGTCCCCAGCCCCAGCCAAAACAGGTTTAATTGATCGTCTACAGCCTTTCCGTCTGCGAAAGCACCGTTTAGAAAGATTTTCACATCTATAGGGTCTGAACTCGGATAGTTTGAAGTCCCGCTAAAGCCCCCGTAGTAAGAAAAGGTACCCAGATTATTCATAAGGATACGCATGGTTTGATTAGCGCCCATCGAAAGTCCGGCGATGGCACGGTGTTCGCGGTCTGCCACGGTACGAAATTGCTTATCGGTCATTGGGATGATTTCGTTGAGCATCACCTCTTCAAAAACCGACTCCGGTCTGCCTTCCATTGGGGCATCGGGTTTATAGGCATACCCGTTATCCATCACGATGATCATAGGCTCAGCCTCACCATCAGCGATCAGGTTGTCTAAAATAAGATTGGCGTGGCCCTGAGAAGACCAGCCGGTCTCATCTTCAAAGCTTCCGTGTTGCAGATACAGCACCGGATAGCGTTCATCTGAAGTCATATAGCCCGGTGGCAGGTAGATAAAATTGCGTCTCCATTCCCGTGTGATTTCAGAGAAATATAGGTTCTCAACCACTTTGCCATGGGGTACTTTTCGCAAAGCGAAAATAGCATCGTCAGCAGCCGGAATTTCAATCCCACTTCCCCAACGGCCCGCACCATAAAAGTATTGGGTTCCGGGATCTGGGACTGAAGCGCCATCAATATTCAGTTGGTAATAATGAAAACCAACATCCTGAGGTGCGGACTCTCCCGTCCATACGCCTTCTGCATCTTTAGTCATTTCATATTTGACGCCGCCGATATCGAGTTTTACCGAAGTGGCTTCGGGAGCTAAAATCTGAGCACGCACCTGCCCTTCTTCATTTACCTGCGGAAAAGCTTTCCCTTGCTGGTTAACAGACGAGAGTTTGTAGCCTTCCTGAGCCTGACATAAACTAAGCCCGGCCAGCAAAACAAACCACCTAATGTGTTGTAGCGTTTTCATAGATATTAATTAAATAAAAGCAGAGCCATCTGATACAGGCTTCTTCTCCAGGTTAAAAATTCGTGAGCAGTACCTTCCGAAACGTAAGAAATCGCTTTGATACCGGCATCTTTTAAAGCTTTAGTCGCTTGTTTTACCCGCTCTGGATTTTCTTTACTTCCGGCACTTAGAAATACAAGCTTAAGATCGTCGTGCGCTTTCAAATCTTCGGGGCTGTACGTTCCACCGCTGAGCAAGCCGTAATACTGAAAAAGGTCGGGTTTGTTCATCGTGATCATTCTTGTTTCCATCCCGCCCATTGAAAGACCGGCCATTGCCCGGTTTTCAGGATTATCAAGCGTTCTGAAATGCGAGTCCACATACGGAATCAGTTCTTCGGTGAGTACGGTTTGGAAATGCTTAATATCAAAATCACGTATGCCACCCCATTTGATTTCATTGGTCATACCATAAGTGTTTACGATGATAAAAGGTTCTATTTTACCTTCAGCAATCAGGTTATCCATGATTAAATTGGCCTTGCCCTGATTCATCCAGGCAGTTTCATCTTCGCCCCAGCCGTGTTGCAGATAAAGGACCGGATATTCTTTATCGGTGTCGCTATGATAACCCGGTGGGGTGTATACAAAAGCACGACGCGAAGTATCGGTACTTGGAGACGGAAACAAAATCTGTTGCACCGCACCGTGAGGCACGTCTTTCAAAGCGTAGAATTCTTGATCGTGCGCCGGAATCTCGATTCCGCTTTCCCAGCGTACCGAACCGTAGTAATTTTTAGCTCCGGGATCGTTAAACGTTCCGCCGTCAACAGTGAGGTGGTAATAGTGAAAACCTTCATCCATTGGCCCTTCGGTGGTTCCCGTCCAGAAGCCTTCTTCATTTTTAGTGAGTTTGGTGCCACCGCGGCCTCCTAAACCTAAACTTACCGAAACGCTATCGGCAGCTGGAGCTTTGATTTTAAAGCGTACATAACCCTGAGAATTAACCATCGGGTATTCCTGACCGGGTTGATTTAGTGTAGAAGGTTTAAAATCCTGCTTTATATCTTCTTGTCCAAAAGACCATAAGAAATTCAGGCACAAAAAAAGTACTGCTAGTTTTTTCATAATTGCGGTTGTTTAAGGTTGATGGTAACTATTTTTAAGTCGGCCTCATCAGAGCTGTTGCCGTAAAATATAGTGTAAGCGCCGGGCTCAGCGGCCATTTCAAGTTTGTCTTCACTATAAAACTGAAAGGATTCCGGGGCGATTTCGATACTCACTTGCTGCTGCTCGCCGGGTTTTAATTCTACACGTTTAAATTGCTTCAGGGTTTTTACAGGCCCATCTGTATCATCTACTTTTCTCAGGTATACCTGAAGGATTTCAGTCCCGCTTCGATCTCCCGTATTGCTTACCGGAACGGTAAATTGTAAAGGCTGACCCTGTGCGATTTCCTGTTTGGGAACAATTGCATCACCAATTTTAAAGGTAGTATAACTTAAGCCAAACCCAAACTTGAACAGCGGCTCTTCTTTCATATATCTGTAGGTACGACCATTCATACCGTAATCTTCAAAATCGGCGAGTTGGGTAGTATCGCGGTAAAACGTAATGGGCAATTTCCCCGAAGGATTGTAATCACCAAAAAGCACATCGGCCACGGCCTGTCCACCAGATTCCCCACCGTACCAGGATTGCAGGATGGCATCGCAGGTTTTAGTCTCAGGAACCAGACCAATTGCAGAACCCGAATTGTTTACAAAAATGACGATTTTCCCGGCATCTTTAAGGGCTTTTAGGCAATTGCGCTGCACTGCCGGAAGTTCAATATCGGTGCGGTCACCGCCTTTAAACCCTGGATAATTTACCGGCATCTCCTCCCCTTCCAGTAAAGTTGAGAGTCCGCCTACAAAAATCACGGTATCGATTCCTGCTAATTTTTTAATCAGGTTGGTAAAATCTACCGGAATTTCTTTCCCGAAATTAAACTCCAGATTGGCTTCCCAGTTGTTCAATTGGGCGTATTTGATTTCAATAGTGTAGGTTTTTCCTTTTTCAAATTTATAGGGAAGCGTTGAAGGCAGCGTTCTCCAATTGTTGGTTTGTCTGAGCGATTTGCCGTTTACAAACAATTCAAAATGACCGGTAGCACCAAATTTAAAAGCCAGTTCTTCATCTTTATCAGCGGTATATTCCGTTACGTAACTCGCGGAAAAACCTTCCAGCTTTACCCCGGAAGCAAACTCGTGTTGCCCTGCTGTGGTCAACTTAAGCGGATTGGTAATATAGGTTTCGGCAATGACCGGTCCGTTATAGTCCGGTGTATTCCAGTAGGTCGCTTTAAAACCTTTTTTGCCATCAATTCCAATTTTTGAAAAGTAGCTTTCGGTTACTTTATCTTCCACCAAATCACAAGCCTGATCGTAGACGATACGCTCTGCTCCTACCTTCGATTCAATGCCGTCAAGAATGGTAATGGTGCGCACGGGCGTTCCGTTATAATTTCCCCAGAGCATAGGCTCATCATCAGCATTAGGGCCCAGCACCGCGATTTTTTCAATAGATTTTTTAAGCGGAAGTACCTTGTTCTTATTTTGAAGCAGAGTCATCGACTTTCTAGCCATCTCGAGCGCGAGCTGCCGGTGTTCTTCATTGTTAATCACCGAAGCCGGAATCTGCGCCCAGGGAACAATATCATCGGGGTCCATTTCGCCCAATTCAAAACGACCTTTCAAGACCCGCTTTACGCGAATATCAATTTCTTCTTCCTGCACCAAACCGCGTTTTACGGCTTCGGGCAGGAGCTTGTAATTGTGGTTGTTCCACTGGCATTCCACATCGGTACCGGCCAATACACCTTTCGCTGCAGCGTGAACCGCATCAGACGATACGCCGTGCGATGTAAAAAAGTCCTGAATGGCTCCACAATCGGAAACCACCAAGTGCTCAAAACCCCATTGATCACGCAGGATTTGCTGCAACAGGCGGTCGCTACCACAGCAAGGTTCGTCATCCAGACGTTGATAGGCGCACATCACCTGACGTACGTCGGCATCCTGTACCAAGGCTTTAAAAGCAGGCAGGTAAGTTTCCCACAGATCCCGCTGTGAAATATTATTCAGGTTGAGTTCGTGGCGGCTCCATTCGGGACCCGAATGAACGGCGTAGTGCTTGGCGCAAGCCAGTAATTTTCGGTATTTGGCATCTTCAGGGCCTTGAAGTCCTTTAACCACCTGTACTCCCATTCTAGAAGTGAGATACGGATCTTCGCCGTAGGTTTCCTGGCCGCGTCCCCAGCGCGGATCGCGGAATATATTCACATTGGGCGTCCACACCGAAAGGCTCATAAAGCGTTTATTCTCTTCGCCGTTGCGCATCGCCTGATGGTATTTGGCACGAACCTCATCTGAAGTCGCATCAAAAATATTATAGACCAGTTCGTCATCAAAAGACGCTGCCATCCCCACCGGCTCGGGAAAAACGGTCACATCGTTGGTATTGGCAAAGCCGTGCAGGGCTTCGCTCCACCAGTTAAATTTCTTGATGCCTAAACGCGGAATGGCTTCGGAAACATCGCACATCAAGGTTGCTTTTTCTTCCAAAGTAAGCCTGCTTACTAAATCGGCTGCGCGTTCTTCGGGCGAAAGTGCCGGATTCTGATATGGGTAGTCCTGGGCATAGATGCCCAAACTAAACAACAAACTGACTACAAGTATTTTATACCTATTCATTTTAATCACTATTTATAATTTTTCAGAACGCAGGAGTCGTATGCTGTATACTGCTCCGGCTGTGTTGTATGGTAACGCCTGAAATTTCACGCGTATCTGTTTTTTACCTTTAACCAGTTCATTGGGAATTTCATAGGCCACATCCTTAAACAGAGATTGTTCCCAGCGTTTGGTGTTGTCTTCGGTAACCAGTTTTTGATCATCGATATAAATGTCAAACTTGCGGCCGCCCCATTCTGCTCCCCAATACCGAACCAGCAGGCTAAGATCGGTTTGTGAATTTGTTGCAAATTCATAACTGAAATAACCATCAGCAGGAGCTTCCCTAAAGAAATCTTCATTGGCATTACCCCTTCTGGATTTTTCTTCCAGCATATTATGATCGGTTTCGGGCTGTTGTTCTCCGGTAGCTACATAATCCAGTGTGCGGTTTTCAATTTCGATTTTTCGCTTTTCTATTGTCGCTAGCGAATCGGTATAACTGGTGTAACCTTCAGGCGTGAGTGAAAGCCAATACGTCATATATCGTGCATCGTGAATGTTGGCAAAAGGCTCTAATTCCAAATTTTTGTCGCTGTTCAAAACTTTGGTATCCAAAGTAAAATGCAAGGGTTTGTTAGCAATCGGCTCCAATTGATTCGCCAAAGCCGAAAGATCTTCGGTTATAAGAATAGGTGCCTGATCTACGGGAAGAAATTTCCCGGAAGGATACTGTCCCCAGCGGCTGTCTCCTGCAATTATTCCGCCTAAATCCTCAGTACCTGTTTTAGCTCCCAGCAAGATAGGTCCGTGCATAAAAGCTTGATATTCGGGTACGTTGGGCATTGCTACGGTAGTATTTTCCATCGGAAATTGTACTAAAATGACATCGCCTTTTTTCCAATTCCGGCTGAGTGTCACATAAGAACCTTTTTCGACATTCACCTCAACCAGTTTTCCATTTACCGTAATGCTGAAACCATCTGCCTTGGCCCAGGATGGGTATCGCAGGTTCAGGTCAAAAGCGGCATTACCTTCTGTGATTTCAAGGCGGGTTTGTTCTTCTTCGGGGAAGCCGGTGGTTTGCTTTAAGCGTATTCCTTTTTCGCTCCAGTTTACTTCTGAAGCCACAAAAAGATTTACATAGAGGGCATTTTCGCTGTGCGTATAAATAAACTGATTGTATTTGCCGTGGTTTTCCATCCCGGTGCCCACGCAGCACCACATCGCCTCATTAGGAGCCGAATACACGCGGTAGTGCCTGGGTCGTGTTGACGTAAAATACACATAACCGCCGTGCTCAGGGTGTTGGGAAGATCTGATGTGATTAAAAAGCGTGCGCTCGTAAAACTCAGTATACTTGGCCTGCGGCTCCATACGGAATAAATCTTCGGTCAATTTGAGCATATTGTAGGAGTTGCAGGTTTCTGGCCCGTCAATCACGTTTACATAATCTATACTCGAAGCTTTACTGGGAAAATGCTCCCTACGGCTGTTTCCACCAAAGGCCAGACTTCTGTTTTCAACCACCGTTTTCCAAAAAAATTGACTAGCATCCTCGTATTTTTCGGTATTTGCTAATTCCGCTATGCGCGCAAAACCTACAAATTTAGGAATCTGGGTATTGGCGTGCATATTGTTTAAAATATCGTTGCCCTCAGCAAGTGGATTGAGTAGTCTTTTATGAGAAAAACGCTTTGCGGCTTCCAGATATTTAGGATCACCGCTTATTTGATAGGCGTCGGCATAGATTTCATTCATTCCGCCGTGTTCCACATCCAGCATTTCTTCCATCTTTGCTGCATCAAGATCTGCCGTGATGGCCATTCCCCAATCGCAATACTTCAGAAAAAGCCTTTTAGCACGCTCATCATCTGCATACAACCAGGCATCACGCAAACCCGCATACATTTTATGAATATTATACCAGGGCGCCCAGGACTGTTTGTACGCTGATAAATCCCCTTTTTTGAGAGTTGACCAAACCTTTTCGCTATTGGGCATTCCGCCTAAATAGCCAACACCCCAGGACGGATTGTTGACAGCGTTTGCCTGTTGAATGGTGTCAAGTTGAGCTATCATATAATCCATTCTCTTTTTACACGCTTCATTGTCTGTTGCGGAGTAATTCATTGCCATTGCAGAGAGGTAATGCCCTCCCACGTGACCGTCAAGCCCTGCCCAGTTTGCATACGGATCTGATATAGGTTCCAGACCAGCCTCTATGCGGTAAGGCGCCAACAATCGGTCAACATCGTACTGCAGCAACACCTCAATATTCAAATCCCTACCTTTCTGAAACGGACCTTCTAATAGAGTCACCTCATCCAGATCAAATGTATTCTTATAGAGTTTGCTTTGCGCAAAACTTGCTGCACCTGTGCAAACCAATACCAAACAAAGCACTGTTTTAAAAAGATTTAATGTATTTCCCTGAATAGGATTCATCGTTGTTCTAGTTCTTTGGCGTTAAAATGTAAGTTTCTCCGGGTTCTGTTTGAAATTGGTACTCAAAAACCGGTTTGAGGTCGGGTGTTGATGCTGCGGGATTAGCAATCAAAGGTGCTTTGGGATTCGGAGTTTGGAAAAACCCGGTTTGGGCTGTTTTTTTAGCTTCTACAAGACCTTCACCTTGAAGCGGCTGGTATGAGCGAACGCGGCAAACACCTCCCAATGCAGACGTAATTTCTAGTGTTTTGGCTTTATTCGACTCCCACACCAGGTTTACCTCAAAACCACCACGGGCTTTTAAACCAGTAATGGAACCTGTTTCCCAGGCATCGGGTAAAGCCGGTAGGATATGAATAGCACCGTCATGACTTTGCAAAAGCATTTCGGCAATCCCGGCGGTACAGCCAAAATTCCCATCAATCTGAAACGGTGGGTGGGCATCAAACAGATTGGGATAAGTACCTCCTTTTTGTTTTCCATCGGGCTGAATAGACGGCGTAAGCTGGTCCTGAATAAGTTTATACGCGTGATTACCGTCTAATAAACGTGCCCAGAGATTGACCTTCCACCCCATAGACCAGCCGGTTGATTCATCTCCCCGAGCTACCAGAGAAGTTTTTGCAGCCTCAAAAAGCTGCGGCGTGCGATAGGGCGAAATCTGATTGGATGGGTACAACCCGTATAAATGCGATACATGGCGGTGGTTGTCTTTTGGGTTATCCCAATCGTACATCCACTCCTGCAACTGCCCCCATTTACCGATTTGCATCGGAGGTAACTTCTTGAGGCTTGCTTCAATCTCTTCTAAAAGATCGCTTTTTTTATTTAGTATTCGGGCGGCTCGCAGGGTTTTGGTAAACACATCAAAAACCAACTGGTTGTCCATCGTGGCGCATGCCGTGACCGACTCGGGATGATCGCTGTAGGGTGCGTTTTCTGGCGAAATAGAGGGCGCAATTACCAACCAGCCGTGCTCAGGTTCCTCAACTAAAAAATCCTGCAGAAAGCGTGCAGAACCTTCAAGTATGGGATACACCGAATCCAGGAACTCCGTGTCGCCGGTATATTCATATTTATCAAATAAATGCTGCGAAAGCCAGGCACCGCCCATAGGCCACATTCCCCAGAAAGCGCCATCCACTGGCCCGGTAATGCGCCAGATGTCAGTATTGTGATGGGCAACCCAACCCGAAGCGCCGTACATTTCCCGGGCTGTTTCCTGTCCGGTTTCTGAAAGTTCGCGGATCATTTGAATCAAAGGCTCGTGAAGTTCAGAAAGATTGGTACTTTCTGAAGGCCAGTAATTCATCTCGGTATTGATATTTATGGTGTATTTACTGTCCCAAACCGGTTTTAGATCATTGGCCCAAATCCCCTGTAAATTGGCGGGCTGCCCGCCAGGACGTGAAGATGAAATCAACAAATACCGCCCAAACTGAAAATATGAAGGCACCAGCGCCAGATCATTTCCGTCTTTAAAATTGGCGACACGTTTATCGGTAGAAGCGGCATTGGCCTTTGACTCACCAAGCTTAAACTGAACCCGATTGAAATAGTTTTGGTAGTCTTTAATGTGTGCCTCTTTTATATCGGTATAGCTTTTTTGAGCAGTCGATTCTAAAAAAGCTGCCGCTTTAGCATTGGCATCGCCCCCGATATCGTTATAGCTTTTAAAATTGGTAGCCATCGAGATATACAAGGTGGCGGAGTCTGCATGAGAAACTTCCAGCTTGTTTTCGCTTTGCGAAAGGCTTCCTCCGCTGGTTTTTGCTTTTACCTGAGCTTCAAACTTTACGGCACCTGCAATACCTTCGTGGTCGCTGCCCGTACCCTCTAAATGCAGGATATTTTCGGCATCTACAAAAGAAGTTGCACGTTCCTGTCTGCTCAGCGAAGCCGAAAAATTTAGGGCTCCGGCTTTGCTTGCTGAAAGTTGAATCACAATTACCTGATCGGGAAACGAGGAAAATACTTCCATTTTATAATCCGTGCCGTCGCGGGACCAGGTAGTGGTTGCTACCGCAGTTTCCAGATCAAGGGTTCTGGAATATTCTGTAACCGCACCGGTATTTTTGAAATCAAGATGCAGTTTGCCGAAAGTCTGATAAGGCATTCCGCTTTTACCGCTAAAGAATTTTTGGTTGACCAAATCCTGAGCTTCAGCGTATTTACCGTCAAAAATAAGCTGACGTACCTGAGGCAATGCTTCTTTAGCCTGTGGATTATCGTTGCGATAAGGCTGACCCGCCCAAAGGGTATTTTCATTTAATTGAATGGTCTCGTGATCAGGATCGCCATAGATCATAGCTCCCAAACGACCATTACCCACCGGAAGCGCCTCTACCCAAAGCTTCGCTGGCTCATCGTAGCGCAAACTCATATCGGGTTGTTGGGCATACGCCGAAATACCCAAAAGAATTAGTATGAATGTAATTTTTATGCTCATCGTTTTTGACTTCATTTAGTTTTCTGAAAACATCCAGTAATCAAAAAACAGAATTTTAGTTGCCGCTTTTCCTTTGAATACGAAATAGAGATCGTGCACGCCGGTCACCTTTTCAATCTCTTGGGAAACCAAAGCCCAGCGGTCGTCTCCTCCCGTCATTGGAATTTTAAAAGAGGTTACAAGTGGCCCGTCTTTGCTATCCAGGTGCACTTCCATACTCACATCGCTGTTGTGAGTAGTTCCCACTCGAGCTGTAAAACGAGTGGCCCCCTCTTTTCTAAAATCAACATCGCGCAATTTACTGTACGCGTCATTTTTCATAGCCGTCACAAAAACACCTACAGTTTTATTTTCGTAGGCCTTAAGTCCTTCGGACCAGGCTATGGTCTCGGCTTCGTTTTTTACAAACGGATTCAAGGTCTGTAAACTTTTGGTAATTCCTTCGGTCATCTGAAGCTCCGGAATGTTTCCGTCTTTATCAAATTTCAGCTCTTCAACAGCCACCGAGCGTGTAAAACCACTTCCGCCGGGAAGTGCCGCATTGTGATAAAACAGATATGTTTTCCCTTTGTAATCTATCACTCCCGGATGATTTGTAAATGCCCCTCCCTGTCTGGGCATCACTTTGCCCTGATAGGTATACGGTCCCGTGATATTTTTGCTGGTGGAATAGCCCAAGTGTTCGGGTAATGGGCCTGCGGCGAAAATAAGGTAGTACAATCCGTTGCGTTTATACACCCACGGACCTTCTTCATAGGTTGTGGGACGTCTTTCATTGGGTTCCCCTTCCCGTTTACCAAAAGCTTCTATCGTATTGGGAATTTGATTGATTTCCCCTTCCGTAGTAATCATGTCTTCGTTTAGCTTAACGTAATAGCACACCGGATTTCCCCAAAACAAATACGCCTGCCCGTCATCATCTATAAAAACCGCAGGGTCAATATCTGCCTGACTTTCCTGAATAAGGGGCTTCCCTAGCGGATCTACAAACGGGCCATATGGACTATCGGCTACGGCAACCCCGATCCCGTTTTTACCATTTCGGTCTGTGATGGGCACATACATGTAGAATTTACCGTCACGCTCTGTAGTGACCGGAGCCCAGGCATTGCGCTGCGCCCAGTCAAAATCTTTATAACTCAACACCGTACCATGATCGGTCCAGTTAACCATATCTTCAGTGGTGTAGAGGCGCCAGTCATCCATCGTAAACCAGGTAGAATCATCCTCATCGTGCGAGGTGTAGAGATAAACTTTTCCGTTATACACCATCGGCGCAGGATCTGCGGTATAATTGGTTTGTATGATTGGGTTTTGGGCGAATGTCATACCAATCGCCATCAGATTAAAGAGTATGTAAAATGTACTTTTCTTCATGTTCTATTCATTTACAAGTGTAAATCCGCCTCCGGATTGTACGGTTAATGCCAACTTTCCATTTTTTGGAATCTTTATCGTTTTGGTGAAGGTTTCCGAATTTTTGTCATCATTGATGAGCGTGACGGTTTTGCCTGCTAAAAAAGGAAGGTTTAAATTCAGTTTTTTAGGTTGAGCTTCAGCATTGATGCCTGCAACATACCAGGTATCTGCCTGACGTCTTGCCAGTACTGAAAACTTGCCGGGATAGCCATCTATAAATCGGGTTTCATCCCAGGTGGTTGGTAGTTTTTTTAGGAAATCCAATTCAAACTGGGGCGCATCATCCAGATTGTTTGGGGTAAGCGCGAGGAACTGCAACGGATTTTGGAACAAAACCCCGGTAGCCAATTGAAACGCATCAGTCGTCAGGCGTTTTTGTCCCGACTTGTTTCCTCTGTTCAAATAATCATTAAGTACTACTCCACCAAACTCCATACTCCCAACCGCATTTCTGATAAACGGGTGCATTGAAGCGTTATAGGCTTCTTTTTTACGCACATCCTCCACAAAAACCAGCATTTCTGAAGCTACCACAGCCTCGCTACCCACAAAATTGGGGTACATACGCTCCCACCCGCGCGGTAAGGTGGTTCCGTGAAATACGATCATCAATCCGTAATCATTCGCATCTGAGAGAATATCTTCATATAGGCGCATGGTTTCCTGCTTATCTCCTCCAAAAAAGTCCACCTTAAGCCCTTTAACTCCGGCTTCTTTAAGCCATTGCATTTCTTGTTTACGCTCAATCGAGGTATTCATTTTATTAAGCGGAGTCTGAAAAGCATCGTTGATAATTCCGTTTGAGTTGTACCAAAGAAAAACACCTACATCTTTAGAAGCCGCGTAATCAATGAGCTCTTTCATTTTCTCATAACCTATACGCTCGTCCCACCAGGCATCAATAAGGATGTATTTAAAATCCATCGCTGCTGCCAGGTCGATATATGCTTTCTGGTCTTCATAATTCATACTGGCATCCTGCCAGATGATCCAGCTCCAACTGCCTTTACCATATTCATAATCCTGTGAAGGCTCGTAAAGCGGTTCAACCACATCCCATGGAATGGTCGTTTCTACTATAGGCTTTAAGCTTTTGCCAAGCGTGATGGTACGCCACGGAGTAACACCAGGAAGTCCCAGTTGCCCGCCACTACTCCCAAAGCCATTATTTTCCTTTTCACTAGGATATTCTACGTGAAAAGTCCCATTGTTATAGGCACTTAGATGCGAAGCCGCATACAGACTACGCACACCGGTTTCAGAGAGCAGTACCCAGAATTCATTTTTTACTTTAAACAATCCCGGGAACACATAACCTCCGGGAGCTTTTTGTTCGGCTATGGGTTGATCTGCCTGGTAGGCCGACTCATAACTGGGTGCGGTACGTGCAAAACCGGTCATAGGCCGCATATCGATAGATAGAAAAGTCGTGGTTTCATCCGGGAAACTAAAACCGGTATGCTCCTGCTCTACCACAATAGCGCGGGTATCTCCCCATTTATCAATCTCATACCGGAATGCGATATCGTTATCGCTTACCTGAAACAAAACAGAAAACACCCGTTCTTTAGAATCCTTTAAAGTGTAGCGAAGTGTGTTGGCTTTATAAGTAACTTGAGACTGCTTTATTTTGTCTTGAGTGTAGGTTTTAGAAACTCTATCTTTTTTAGCTTCCACAAAAACCAAATTTTCTACAAAGTCGCCTTCATTGGTAACAAAGCCTAAAGGCGCTTTCTCAATCACAATAATTTCTTCATAACTCACCGAATAAACCGGCTTACCATCTATCATTTCTACATTAAGTTGAAGTTTAGTATTAGGCCCGGTGATTTGCTCTTTTTGAGAAAAAAGGCTCATACTAATGCATAGAAAAAAGATGGAGAGTGTGTTTTTCATGAATTTTGAACTTGGTTTATAAAACTTAGACCGTAAATTTATCAAATGGTTTAAAAGACTATAAGTCTAAAATGCGTAAATTACGAAAAGTGTTGCGATTACATTTATATACCCGTTTTTAAAGTTTTAAACCTGATAATTTTTAAAAGATTACCATTTGATAGCAACCTTAAATCAATATGGTTAATGATTAAACTATGAACAAGGGCTTTTGTTGATAATATGACAATCCTATGATCGTTTAAAATGAAATAGACCATTACAATTTGATATATTTAATAATCACATTAAGTATTAAATACTCTTACAGACTTAACATCAAAACTTAAAACCGGTTTTTAGAAGCCTATTTAATTCATCCCGAACTGCAAAAGTTCATTCATTTTATGAAACTTAAATACCTCATACTCGTTCTCTCTTTGCTTCAGGCAACAGGTTTTAAAGGCTTGTTTTCTCAAGACTTAAAAGAGAAACTTCAGTTTACTGAAGTTAAAAATCTGCCGGTGCAGCGGGCGGTCACCGCTTTTGCTCAGGACCCCAATGGCTTCATTTGGTTTTCAACCTATGGTGCTGGACTTTATAAATACGACGGGAGCACATTTACAACCTATAAAGAAAGTTGGAAAGATGAACAGTCGCTGAGTAGCTCTATGGTTCACGCGATTTACACAGATAAGGACGGTGATATATGGCTGGGTACCGAAAAGGGGTTAAACCGATATCGGCCTGAAACGGATGATTTTGAAAATACTAGCCTAATCCACACAGCTAATGAAAAACCCTTTGCCATTCATTGTATAGGCAGTATTGATGATAAAACATTGATTGTTGGCTCTCATAATAATGGGGTTTATAAGGTAAATAAGTCTACCGGTGAAATCACAAGAATTCCTTTTGAAACTCCAATCAAAAATGACTGGCTTCGCTTTAACAGTATAGAGGTCCTGCACTCAAAAATTTATTTGGGTACCTCTTTCGGGCTTTTTGAGTATAACGAACAGACCGGGCAAATTGATCGTTGTGAATTACTTTTAAATGGTGCACGATCACGTATTCCCTATCATATAAGTAAGTTGTGTACAGACACTTCGGGCAACCTTTGGATAGGAACCTACAGTCATGGCTTGTTCAGGCTTGATTTGGACGAAAAAATTTATAACTACAGGGAACTACCCATTTCTACCAAGCGTATTCTTTCCATCGCCGAAATAGACTACGGCAAAATGCTCGTAGGAACTGAAAATGACGGCCTTTTTATACTGAATCAGGAAGGACGGCTCTTAGACAATTATACGAATAGTAAGTTTGGTGAAAACCTGATTCAGTCTAATTCGATCTGGAGCCTTTTTACAGACAAGGATGATCGTATCTGGATAGGCTATTACAGTGATGGTATCAGCTTTTACGATCCCGACTATGACAAGTTTAAAGATATTGAAAGTATTCCCTTTAAAAATGAAAGTTTACAGGACGGTTCAGTTACAGGAATTTTGGAAGATGAAGAATCCCGCCTCTGGATTGGTATGGATGGCGGTGGTATTGACGTATACAATAAAAAAACAGGTGATTTTACACACCTCATAGACCCTAATAACCCAATTGCAACCGGTTTGACAAGTGGTGACATTCAGGCACTTTTTTTTGACAGTAAAAACAATCTTTGGGCCAGTTCATGGAATGCCGGTATATTTTTTCTTAAAAAAGGCTCTAAACGATTCATCAATTATACCGGGGAAAGTGGGTTGGCTTCACGAAGCACCATTTGCTTTGCTGAAGATTCTGATGGCACCATATACATTGGTACTTTCAATGCAGGATTAATGACTTTTAATCCTGTCAGTAAAACTTTCGAACGCCTTGACAGCGAACCCTTCAGTAGCGCAGGAATGGCCAATTGCGATGTGCGTAAGGTTGTTATTGACAAAAACGGCCTGCTTTGGGTAGGTACCACTAAAGGCTTGTTTACGGTGAAAAAGACCTCTTCCGGATATGAAGTAAAGGCTCAGAATACTAAAATGTACGCCGCTCGGCAAAGCGATGATTTGCAGTACTACATCCTTTCCCTCTTTTTAGACGCTGAAGAAAATGTCTGGATAGGTACAGATGGTGGAGGTTTATGCAAATACGATAAGAAAACAGATTCCTACATCTGGTTTCAGGAAGTTATCAATAAACAAACCATAGCATCAATCATAAGCGATTCTCAAAACAGGCTTTGGCTGGCCGGTAATAACGGTATTACCAGCTTTGATCTCAAGACTGAAGAGGTCCTGAACTATACAGCCAATGACGGCCTTTTGGCTAATGATTTTCACAACAATTCGGTTTTAAAAGACCGCCAGGGCAGATTGTATTTTGGAAGCTATAAAGGCATCAACTATTTTGACCCGACAAGTCTCAATACCTATATGCAGCAGCCGGAACTATATTTTGCGGAACTGCGCTTATTTAATGAAAAAGTGACCCCTAAAACCGAAAATTCGCCGCTTGATGAAGTTTTATTTTCTACTGAAGAAATCACCTTAAAATCACATCAATCTGTTTTTACCATTGAATATGCCGCAATCGATTTTACGAGGCCTTCAGATAACAGCTACGCCTATATTTTAGAAGGCTTTGACAACTCGTGGAATTACGTTGGAAATACCAAAAGTGCTACGTATACCAACATTCCCCCGGGTAACTATACCTTTAAAGTCAAGGCGGCAAATAATGATGGTGTTTGGACAGAAAAACCCATTGCTCTAAGCATTACTCTATTACACCCCTGGTATGCCCAAACCTGGGCAATACTGCTTTACATCTTACTAAGTCTTATTTTAATTTACATTGCCTATCAATTCACACAGAGCCGAATTGCTGAAAAGCGACTCATTCAATACGAGCGCGATAAGCGTCGTCAGGAAGAAGAACTGAATAACAGAAAGCTTCAGTTTTTTACCAATATTTCGCACGAGTTTCGCACTCCGTTAACGCTTATCAAGAACCCTATTGAAGACATCATCAGCAATAAGGAATACACCTTTCCAAAATCAATTGCCGAAAAGCATAAAAGTATTTTCAGAAATACTGAACGCTTAATCAGACTTATCAATGAACTGATGGACTTTAGAAAACTTCAGTTTAAAAAAACCACTTTAAAAGTCGAAAAAATAGCGATCACGCATTTCTGTGAACAAATCGCAGCTCATTTTAAGGAGGAGGCTAACCAGCGTAATATTGCCCTCGAAGTCGCTTCTGAGGAAGAAGATTTGCACGTGTACGCAGACCCCGGAATGCTTGAAAAAATAATATTCAACCTCTTATCAAATGCTTTCAAAGCAACTCCTGACAATGGTTTGGTCTCTGTTGCACTTAAACGAACAGGTAACCTTATCATTTTGCCTGAAATTTCTTCTGAAACTCCGGTTGAAGCTCTTGAAATACAGGTTGAAGATACCGGTTTTGGTATTCCAAAGGAAGAAATCGAAAAAGTGTTTGACCCGTTCTATCAGGTTGAAGGTATGAACAAACAATATTACGGCGGTACCGGAATTGGCCTGGAGGTAGTGCGTAGTTTTCTGATTATGAATAAAGGGAAAATTGAGGTAAGCAGTAAGGTTAACAAAGGGACTACTTTTAAAATCTATCTCGGGCTGGGTAAAGCTCATTTTTCTCCTCACGAACTCTCAACAAGTGTAGATTTAATTCCTGAAGAAGAACCGGTTAATCAAATGCCGAAAGAAATTTCTATCTCCCACAACAATCTTCCCCAGATAAAGCCTGCAGATAAAAACAATACACTGCTCATCATAGAAGATAATTTTGAACTTAGAAAATACCTGAAAGAACAGCTTAAAGACTCCTACAAAATTGTTGAAGCCATCAATGGTGAAGAAGGGCTTAATCTGGCCTCCAAGATCATTCCTGATGTTATCATTACCGATGTGCTTATGCCGCAAATGGATGGTGTTACCTTTTGCAGAAAGCTCAAAACTGATTTAAAAACCAGTCATATACCCGTCCTGATGCTTACTGCAAAGGCACAAACCGATGACTGGCTGGCAGGTCTTGACGCCGGTGCAGATGCCTACATCAACAAACCTTTTAATATTAAGATAGTGCGATCGCAACTGAAACAACTCATTGCCAACAGGCAAAAGCTGTTTACTAAATATTTTCAGGAGTTGAGTACGGCAGATTTAAAGCTAAACAGCAGCTCTCTGGACAAAAAGTTTATCGCGAAAGTCATCAATTACATCTACCAAAACATCAGCGATCCTAAGCTTAATGTAGAGAATCTGGCTGAAGAACTATCGCTGAGCCGAAGCCAGTTGTATCGTAAGATCAAAGCCCTTACAGGCCAGACTGCCAATGAATTTATACGTAAGATACGTCTTGAAAAAGCCAAGGAACTCCTGGAAAATGGCGAAGAATCGGTAAGTGAGGTGGGTTACAAGGTAGGTTTCTCAACCCCTTCCTATTTTACGCGATGCTTTAAATCTGAATTTGGAAAACTGCCGACAGAGGTAAAATAGTTTTAGTCTGATAAACCTTTTCTAAAACCATAATACGCCGGTTTTGGCTCTAATTTAGAATTGTAAATCGTGGGCCAGTCCTTTAAACTAAAAAACGGATTAATCCAGGTATCACGGTCTGTAAAATCCCAAAAGGTGATTCCAAATTGTTGTTCAGCAGGTACTTCTTCCCGGTATATTTTTGCCACAGTTTCGTATTTCTGTCCCTGTTCCTCCAACATTTCAGGAGTGACTCTGCTGTACAACTGCTCCCCTCCTCCACGGGTATCGTCATGCTTATTGAAAATGATATCAAGTTCTGAAAAATGAATTTTCAGACCCGTCGCGGCCATTTTGCGCACACTCTCGCGTATCAAACTATCTGGGATATCCATCCGTAAATGCATCTGCACACCAAGGCCTGTGATAGGTACATTATCTGCTTTGAGCTCTTCTATCATTTTAAGAACCCCATTTAATTTCGCTGTATCACGCTCCAGATTAAAGTCGTTGTAAAACAGGTCTGCATCAGGATCTGCATCATGCGCATATCTGAAAGCATTCGCTATATACTTCTTTCCTAATTTGTTATACCAAAGGGTTTCTCTGTATTCCCCTCCCTGAGTATCAAAACCTTCATTAACCACATCCCAGGCAGCTACTTTTCCTTTGTATCGACCTACATAATCCTCAATGTATGTTTTCAGAAAGTTCCCCAGCCATAAGCTATCTTCTGCACCTTTCTGAAAAACCCAACGTGGGGTTCCTGAGTGCCAAACCAATGTATGACCAAAAAGTCGTAAGTCGTTCTTTTGGCTAAAATCAACCAGACTATCTGCCTTATCCCAATTGTACACACTATCCCGAGGAGCAATGGCATACATTTTCATATCTGAGGTCGCTGTGATACTGTTGAAGTTTTTAAGAATTATATCCCTCAAAGCACTATCCTGCATTACCTGCCTGATCTCTACAGCCCCGCCAACAGGAAATGAACTGACGTCTTTAAGCCCTTTCTCATCAGCTGGTTCTGAAACACAAGCGGTAAAAAGGGTTAAACATAAAAAAAGTAAGGTGGAATACGTCTGAGCTGCTTTCTGCATAGCTTAAGTGTTGTCGTTATTAATTTGTCTGTCCTATGTGGTAGTTATAAAAATCCCAGACCTGATGCGCCACATCTCGGCCAAGTTCGAGTCCTGCAATATTATCTGCCTGAATATGGTAGCCGCCCATAACCCGCGAGATTCCGGCCATTTCTGCCGCCTGAGTAAAAGTGGGGAAATCAAGTACAATGGGTTCTCCCAATGCCTGAGGCTCGGTTAGAGCGCCCGGCACCAATTCTACCTGTACGTCGAGATAGTCACTTCCTGTCCATAACTTTAATAGTTCGGCACAAGCACCACTTATGGTACTGTGACCCGAGGTATAACTGGGAAACGGAGGGCAAAGAAAAGCTGCCGGTGAGTACGGACGCCAGTCTTCACCTTTGATGGTTCCAGTGCCAAGTCCGGGGCCTTTCCAACCCTTAATCTCTTTATCTTTAAAATAATGATGCACTAAAGCAAAAGGTCTGGCTGAATCGTAAAACATCTTAGAATCCCAAGAAGCTATAAATGCATCCATTGCCGTTACCTGATTTGCAAAAAACATTTTTACATCTTCATCAAGCGTGTGATTATCGCGCTTAGAAACCTGCTGAGCAAACTTAAGCCAGTGCCCTGCCTGCTGTACAGACTGTGGACCATCCCGCATAAATTCCACAAGTGCCCGTTCTTCATCTGTAAGGTTAGCCTGTAATTCAACCACCTCTTCCACTTCTTTTTGAAGTTGTTCGGAACCCACTTTTGGCGGTGGTCCCGGTCTAAACTGATCTGCTGATTTGAGTGCGATAGGTTCAACCAGCTGCCAATAAGGTGTCAAACACGAAGGCGCAAATTTTTCACCACTATCCCGTGTAAAATATTTGGGCTGCCAGCGGTCGTAGTCGTTTAGCTGGTCTACGGTATTCACCGGTTGATAATTGGTATAATCCTGATAGGGCTTTGAAAAGCCTTCTACTTCCCCATATTGATTAGCCCCGTCATTATACCGGGCTTTAATGGTTGCCTGTGCCGCCAGATTACCTATTCCCGCAGGTGTGGTAGGATCTAGAGAGTCGTCGTTGGGATCATACCCCAAATGAAGCATAAATTTCTTAAACTGAAGGCTGTCATAGGGATAGTATTCCCGCAACGTGTGATAGGCAGCATAACTAATCGCTTTCTCTTTATTTGCAGTCGTTTGCTGAGCAGCAGGAAATTTATCATAAGCTTTCATATAAACCGGAATTGCGGCATCATCAAAAGCCGACCACGCGTCAAAAACCGCTACAAAAACCAATGCAAGAAATCTCGAAGTAACCGTAGGTCTTGGAGCAATACGATCGGTATCGTTTGCTGTACCTAAAATGGCCATTTCAGACCATTGGTAGGCTACGTTTTGACCCTTTAAGGCTTCGAGACGATCTTCTACTTTCATCACAGGCACGTACTCCTGTGCATAATAAGGAACGGTGTAAATAAGGAATAGGAAAATCAGAAATCCCTTTTTGCAATCGAAAATATTCATAATAAAATCTTAAAAAATAGCATATAAAGAAACAAATTATTTAGTGTGAATCAAACACATTTCCATTTTTTGAGACATTAATTCAGCTTTAAAGCCTGCAAATAATCTGAGTTTTTTGCAGCTAAAATATACGTCTCATCTCCCAGTTGATATCTTTTTAAGTTCTTTACATCTCCCGGTATAAAAATGCCGCTTTCTGCAGGACGTAGCGCTGTAAAATTACCTTTACCATCTCCTGCAAGAAAAACTCCCCGTGACGCATCATTACGTGGCGTTTCAATCTCAGACTGGTATAAGTTTCCGGCTAATACAGCGTCCAGATTTCCGTCTTTATTAAAGTCTTCGACAAGGATACTGGTCACACTCGATAACTGTGCGGCTCTGGGTAATTGATGTACAACCATTTTGCCATTCTTATTTTCCAAATAAATACTGGCAAAGGATTTTACCTGATAATGCAGCGAACTGTTCAATACTTTTTCGGAATAAACCTCATCAAGTGTCGCTTCAGAAAAACTGGCATAATCTTTAAATTTCTGTTTGATACCCGGAATTTGCTGAGATGAGCACTGCCTGCCACGTAGTGGATATTGTTTTCCGTCGTTATAATAGCCCAATACGATGTCTTCATTTTCATTGTTGTCAAAATCACCTGCGTAGATATCAAAAGGTTCTTCTTTTGAAGCCTTGTACTTATAATTCAAGCCATTATTACCCAGAATGTAGTCTGTATCTCCATCCCCATCAAAATCGCCGGAAGCTATACTCCACCACCAACCGGTAGTGTCCTCAGCAAGCAAATCATTTGTGACCTCGACGAAACCGTTTGTGGTATTTTCAAAAAAGCGAATAGGCATCCACTCCCCTACAATCACAATATCGGCTCTGCCATCCTGATTAAAATCTGAAACCGAAGCAGCGGTTGCCATACCTAAATCTGTAAATGCTTCCGGTTGCATTTCACTATCTATCTCAAATCTGGGTTTTCCGGTGGTACCCGTATTTTTTAAAAGAAATGACGACGCAGGTTCCGGATATTTACCGGGAATCTGTCTTCCCAAAACCAAAAGATCCTGCTTTCCATCCCCATCAAAATCTTCTGCATACACTTTAGAACCACTTGACTGTAGTTTGGGCAAGGCATTAGCTACCGCTTTAAAATTTCCCTTTTGATCATTGAGATAAAGTCTGTCGTTTAACAGTTGTGGTTTTTTCGCAAATTCGTAGCCACCGCTTACCACATAAAGATCCTGAAACCCATCACCATCTGCATCAAAAAATACGGCGTCCACATCCTCATACCCCTTATCGCTTTGGAACACATTTAGATCAACCCGATTAATTCCATTTGTGGTTTGCATGAAAAGCGCGGCTTCCTCATCTTTAGCACCACCTACATAATAATCTTCGAGTCCGTCATTATTGACATCTCCTACTGCTAATGCTGGGCCAAATTCTGACATTTTGTGCGGGAGCAATACCTGATCTTTAAAATCATCGTAGGTGTTCTCTACGTGTTTAAATTGTGGAAATACCGTGGAATCAGCTTGTGTAAAAAGTCTTTCTTCCTGAGGCGGATTGATCGTGTTCTCAGGCATTGCTGCATTATTTTCCTCAAAAATCAATTCCTGGTTGACTTTTGTATTTGTTAGTTTCTGCTCTTTTCCATTAGTCCATACTACACGAATTTCATCAATGCTTTCCGCATTATTGAGTCCGAAATACAATACCGGAGCAACAGAAGATTGAAAACCTCTTGTTAACGTGAGCTCTTGCATCTGGATCGTATCACCTGCAGTGACATACACCCTATTGCCTACGCCCATCGTATTTGCACTGTTTCCTTTAAATTTTACCCTTAAAAAATTAGACCGTTCTGATGCCTTATTTTCAAATATGGAAGCCGGGTCGTCAATATTATTGGTCACCAATTCCAAATCCCCATCATTATCTAAATCTGCGTAAATGCCTCCATTTGAAAAGCCTTTAAAACTAATATTCCAGGTGTCGTTAGCCTTTTCAAAAGCATAATCGCCTTTATTCTGAAACATGAAATTATCCAGTTTCTCCTCCGGAATATTTTGGCTCCAGAACAACAGACTATCCTGAGCAATCCCTCCTTTTTCTTCAATGCGGTTGAAATAATCGTTATCATTGATCTCGCGACGGGTACCATTTGAAATAAATAAATCTTTGAGTCCGTCATTGTCAAAATCGGCAAATAAGGGTCCCCAACTCCAGTCTGTAGAAGAAGTACCGGTTATGCGTGAAATATTAGAAAAATCGGGTATACCTTCGGTATTAAAAACCCCATTATTCAGTTGCATACAATTGTGCATATATTGATAATGAAATCCCGCATCGACCACACTCCAAAACAAATCGGCATTCATACTGGCCATATTTGCCTTTTTGCGGCGATTGATCTTGGCGTCCATATCTGCCTGAAAGAAATCGAGCAAGCCGTCGTTATTAAAGTCGGCAATATCAACACCCATGCCGTAAAAAGCTGTTTGAGCGGTTGCCTCTTTAATCACTTCCTTAAAGCTTCCGTCCCCATTGTTGATATACATAAGATCGGGCGAGTTAAAGTCGCTGGAAACATAAATATCGGGCCAGCCATCGTTATTTAAATCCCCAATAGTTGCGCTTAGCGAAAGATTATAGGATCGTAAACCGGCCTGATCAGTTACATCAACAAAACCGTCACCGGTGTTTTCATAGAGGTGATCTGTCTGAAGATCTGTAGGATCCCGCATATACTGCTTGTAAACCCAGGTAGGTGAACTGAATTTGGTAGGCGGATAATTAGCCTGATACATATCTAAATCCCCATCCTTGTCGTAGTCAAAAAAAGTAGCCTGAATGCTATGCCCGGCATCAGCAAGACCGTATTCTGAAGCTTTTTCGGTAAACGTATTGTTTCCATTATTTATAAACAGCTGATTGGTATGAGGCTCAAACTTGCCGCTTACCGAGCAATAGATGTCCAGATAACCGTCGCCATTAATATCTGCCATTGTAACTCCTGTGTACCAGCGCTCATCCCCTCCTACGCCTGCAGGCATGGTAATGTCTTCAAATTGCAAATTGCCTTTATTAAGATACAGTTTATTCTGAACCTGATTTCCGGTAAAATACAGATCTATAAGCCCGTCATTATTGATGTCACCAGCCGCAACACCACCTCCCATATAAATATAGTTGTAGGTGAAATAGTTGAGTGAATCGTTTTCAGTCAAAGCATTGGTAAAAGAAACTCCTGTAGCTTCTGCATTAAGGCTTTCAAAAATTTTGAAATCATTTTCAGGCTCTGCTGTTTGTTTCTCTTCAGTCTCTGCACAAGAGGTCAGAAAATGCACAACAAGGCCTATGGCTAAAATCTTTGAATAAATCGGTATCCTAAAAGTCATACGTTTAAGGGTTCAGGAAAATTAAAAGTTTTATAAACAAGGAAGCAACACTATAAAAATAGTGTTGCTTCGATTGAAAACCAATTCAAATTAATAACCAGGATTCTGATCCTCCTGACTAATTGCGTCATTGGCACTAATCTCCCGATCTGGAATTGGCCAAACTTCGTGTTTACCTTGCTGGAAACCAGTGCCGGCAAGTTCTGTACTTGCGATACCCCATCTAATGATGTCATCAAAACGAACCTGCTCTCCGGCTAGTTCTACTTTACGCTCGTGTACAATCGCATCAAAAACCTGTTGTTTAGAAAGTTCATCTGCTATATCATCTAATCCTGCACGGTCTCTCACTCTATTAATGAGCGTAATCGCTTCAGCAGTTCTGCTAGTTTCATTTGCTGCTTCTGCTTTCATTAAAAGCACATCTGCATAACGTATTACTTTAAAATTGATACCTGACTCCTGTTCTTCTGCAGTACGACGGTAGTAGTTTTGATATTTTCTCCACCCTGCAGGACGTACACCCGCTGTTGTTGATAAATCACTTTCTACAATTATCCCTTCTCCATTATTATATGTATCTCCTTCGAAATAAAAGTTTTCGGCTGAGCGAATATCCCCTTCTTCGTATTCATCTAATAAATCCTGTGATGGGTATACATTAAACCAATCTAAAACCCCATAATCCTGACCTCTAAAGGTAGACTCATTAAAACCCTGTGCACTAACATTTGAATCCCATTTATTTGCTGTACCGATGGCACGATCAAATTCAATTTCAAAAAGCGATTCAATTCCGTGTTCTGTTTCTTCCTTGAAGTTATCGAAGTAATTATCTTCTAAATCGTATCCGGTGATATCATCAAAAGCATCGTAGGCCGGTCCATATTGCTTTTGAAACAAAAGTGCCTTACCGAGGTAGGCTAATGCTGCACCTTTAGTTGCACGCCCGTTTAACTCCTCGCCTCTTTCAAGTAAATTATCTGCTGCAAAACGAAAATCTTCAATAATCTGTGCAAAAACTTCATCTCGGGTAGCACGAGGCTGACCTTCAGGACCTTCAGGAAGTCCACTAAATAAGGGTACACCTCCAAAACGAGTGGCTAATAAAAAGTAGTAATGACCTCTTAAAAAACGCGCCTCTGCGATATACTTATTCTTCAATCTGGTAGACAAAATCGACTCCGGAATTTCATTAATACGATCAATATTAGAAATTACAAAGTTCGCTTTGTTCACCCCTTTGAAACAGCTGTCCCAAAAATCAGCGATTTCTGTGTTACTCGAGTCAAACGTAAACCTGCTATAGGTTAATTTGTTTGCTTCCTGCTGCGGGTTAGGACTGTTATCCTGCCCCATGTTATCATACATGTAGAATAAAAGTCGACTGTAAAGCGCATTGGTTTGATTTTGGGCATACGATGCATTTACCGCAGATCTTACCTGTTCTTCGTTTGTAAAAAATGTTTCAGGACTCAAAGCATTTGGATTAGTCAGTTCCAAATTGCTTTCGTCGCAAGACTGTGTCACCACAAAAACAAGGGCAAACAGTGCAAAAATTTTATAGTTTTTCATAATTCTTTTTTTTTAAAATGATACATCAAAACCTAATAATACAGAAACCGGCTGTGGATAGTCACCACGATCAAAGCCAACTTCACCAGCTCTACTTACCACTTCAGGATCTAACCCTGAGTAATTGGTCAAAGTGATTAAGTTTTGTCCGCTCATATATACTCTTAAACGCTTAATAAAATCGATCACGCCGTCATCAAATGTGTAACCTACGCTTAAATTTTTAAGACGCATATACGAACCGTCTTCTACAAAACGGTCTGAAGCGACAACGTTTTGCGGAGCTCCATCGTAACGCGGTATAGAATTAGATGGATTAGTAGGAGTCCAACGATCTAAAACCTCAACCCCGGCATTAAACAAACGAGTCATACCTTGCAAATCGTAGATGTTTGTGTTGTAAATATCATTACCTGCAACACCATTGATAAATAAGTTGAAGTCAACGTTTTTATAACGGGCATCAAAATTTAAACCGTAAGTTAAATCTGGATAAGGGTTACCTATGATCTGTCTGTCGGCAGAGTTGATGGTACCATCATTATTAGTGTCTACATAACGTATATCACCTGGCTGTACTACATCCTGCTCTGGATTTGCTGTGAAAACAGCATCTACTTCAGCCTGGTTTTGATAAATACCGTCGGTAACTAGGCCGTAGAAGTGAAATAAAGGTTCTCCGGGCTCAGCTCGTATCACACGCTCACCTTCAAAACCATCAAAGAAAAACTGTTCTGTACTTCCACCAAGATCCAAAACCTCGTTTTTACTGGTTCCTAAATTTACATTTACAGACCAAGTAAAATCACCATCATAATCGTTATATCCTAAAGCTAATTCCACCCCTTTGGTCTGAACCGAAGCGGCATTAGAAGCAAGGGTAGAACTACTATATCCGAAAGAAAGAGGAAGCTGGATATCTACTAATAACTCATCACTTTTATTTCTATAATATTCTAATGATGCGGTAAGTTTATTGTTTAGTGCAGCAAAATCAAGACCCAGGTTCAACATACTGGTCTCCTCCCATTTTAAATCGGGATTTGCCAGACCATTAGGAGTCGTACCTATAGCCGCTAAACCACCTACAGGATAAACAAAGTCACTAAATAGTGTAGTTGAATATCTGTAATCAGCAATACGGTCACTACCGGTTATACCGTAACTACCTCTAAGCTTAAGCGTACTAATATCACTGCCACTCATAAAATCTTCTCGAGCTATATTCCAACCTAATGAAAATGCCGGGAAATTACCCCATCGGTAATTAGCACCAAATCGAGAAGAAGCATCTCTCCTGAACGAAGCTGATACGATGTATTTATCATCATAATCATAATTTAAACGGGCCAGATAGCTCAAACGGTTGTTCTCAAAAGTTGTACTTCCTGCAGATTGTTGCTCGCTACCTAATTCTTTAATTTCATTGGTAATGGTATTACGCGCCTCTGCACTAAAACTTTCTGTTTTACTGGTATACTGCTCAACCAAAGCTAAAGCTTCAAAGTTATGGACATCATTAAAAGTCTTTTTATAGGTCAAGCTGTTGTCAAAGGTAATAGCCTGTCCTCTTGTACTTCCACGTAATGCAAAAGCAAAGTTCTGAAAGTGAGTGGCTCCTAAATTATCATCATTAAAGGCTGGTGTAAATTGATTGGTTAATCCATCAAAAAAGTCCATACCTACCTGTGATCTTACGCTTAAACCGTCTAAAATCTCATATTCGGCATATACATTTCCAATTACCGAAACGTTTCGGGTTTCAAAATCACTTAGTGTTTGAACACGCACCGGGTTTTCAGCATCCTGACCATCTGCTGCACTATTAGGTCCTTGAAAACCACCTAAATTGTCTGGGTTATAAATATTTAGATAAGGAGCAGCCTTAATAGCATGTTCAATTAAAGAACGACCACCGCTTTCCAGAATGGGTTTAGTCTTACTAAATGCCACCGACATTGTTTCTCCTATTTTGAAATTACCGGTAGTATATTGGGATGTAGCTCTAAAAGAAAAACGTTCAAAACCAGAATTGATAACAGCGCCTTCCTGATCTTGATAATTGGCAGAAAAACGATACGTACCATTTTCATTTCCTCCGGAATAAGCAGCGTTATAATTCTGAATAAGACCCGATTGAAAAATTGCGTCCTGGAAGTTTGTATAATTATTTAAAAAATCTGCTGGTCTGTCAATAGTTGCGCCTATTTCATTAGCAAATTGTAAATATTGATCGGTATTTAGGGTATTATAACGCTTGTAGATGGTTTGAAATCCACTATGAGCGTTAAACGAAAGTGTACCACGCCCCTGTTTTCCACTCTTAGTAGTTACCAAAACAACACCATTAGAACCTAAAGATCCATAAAGAGCAGTAGTTGAAGCATCTTTTAATATAGATACTGATTCGATATCATTTGGACTGATTCCGGAAAGATTACCTACAATAACGCCATCAATCACATATAAGGGATCATTATTACCGAAAGTTCCCAGACCTCTAATACGCACATTGGGGGATGTACCCGGTGCACCTGCATTGGTCACCGTAACACCCGGAGCTCTACCCTGTAAAGCCGACTCAGCGTTGGTAACCGGTAATGCATCAATAGCATCAGAATCTACTGTAGAAATTGCACCGGTGACCTTGGTTCGGCTTTGTGAACCATAAGCAACGACCACGACATCTTCTAAAGCTTCAGCATTTTCCTGTAGCGTAATATCAAATGTAGTTTGTGAACCTACTGTTAGTTCCTGGTTCTCAAAACCAACATAAGTAATAAGAAGTTTATCTGTATTTGAAACTCCATCGATTGAGAACATCCCATCAAAATCTGTTGAAGCGCCTTTATTAGTACCCACTACAGCAACAGAAGCTCCGGGTAAGGGCATACCTGAAGGATCTTTTACGGTACCTGTAATGGTTTTAGTCTGCGCATATATATCTGCGCCCGTGAGCAGCAGAACAAACGCAAAAATTGCAAGTTTAATTTTGGTCATATTGGTGAATTTTGAGTTTAACTTTTTTAAAAATTAAAATTCTAAATGTTTAATACATCGATTGCGTAACGAGTTCGTAATACAATGTCACACAAAAGTATTTGGAGCCCCCTAATTGCAATAGAACAAATGATGCAACCTCTTTAAATTTTGTTGCATTTATACTCCTCATCGCCCAAGAAGTCAAGGTTTTTAGGTTTTATACTAAAAATTTGAGTTATTGTCTTGATTAAAAAGTATACTTTGGCTTTATAGGCTTAAGTCATTGAATTTTTATCAAATTCCCTATTTTTAAACTGATGAAAACTTATTATTATCACTACTTTTTTTTCATTTTGACCTTTATGTTTTTTACAGCCTGTAAAAAAGAGGTCACTACGCAAAAGGAATATGCTCATACCAATGCCTTAATTCATGAAAGCAGTCCGTACCTGCTAAAACATGCGCACAATCCGGTAGATTGGAAACCCTGGAGTGACACCCTGTTTGATTACGCTCAGCAACAGCAAAAACTCGTTTTACTAAGTATTGGTTACGCATCCTGCCACTGGTGTACGGTTATGGAAGAAGAAACCTTCTCAAATGATAGTGTTGCGGCTTTTATGAACACGAACTTCATCAATATTAAAGTAGACCGGGAGGAGCGCCCGGATGTGGACCATGTTTATATGACCGCCTTACAACTTATGCGCGGCTCAGGAGGGTGGCCCTTAAATATGATTTTACTTCCTGACGGCAATCCGGTATACGGTGGCACCTACCATACACGAAATGAATGGATGACTTCCATAAAAACAATAGATAGCCTTTACCGCGGAGACCCCAAACGAGCTAAAGAATATGCAAGCGAGGTTACCCGACGCATTCAGGAACTCAATTCGGGCAACGGTACTGAGTCTAAAGAAAAACTTACTCAGGAAACTTTGGCAAATGGCATAAACAATTGGCAAAAAGACTGGGACTATAAAAATGGAGGATTTGGCAACAGCCAAAAATTTATGCTTCCCGCAAGCCTTAATTATCTGCTAGATTATGGAAATCTCACTCAACAACAAGAGATTTTAGGATTTGTAGAACAGAGTTTAGACAAAATTGCGCTTGGTGGTGTTTACGACCACCTTGATGGTGGGTTTTACCGCTACAGTACTGATGCGGAATGGAGAGTTCCACATTTCGAAAAAATGCTTTACGATAACGCTCAGTTGATTAGTCTTTATGCCAAAGTCTATAAAGCATTAAAGAAACCCTTATACAAGCAACGGGTTACCGAAACAATACAATTTTTAAACACTTCTTTTAAAACCAAAGATGGTGAGTACATCTCAGCTCTCGATGCTGATTTGGATGGTGAGGAAGGTGCTTATTATTTATTTAGTGAAGATGAACTTCAAAAAGTATCGGAAGAACCAGAACTTTTCAGAAACTATTACAATTTAACACCTAAAAATCAGACCGATGAAGGGTTTTATAATTTATACCGCACCCAGACCGATTCGTTATTCGCAAAGCAAAATAATTTAGACCAGACGGAGTTAAATAAACTTAAGTCTTCCTGGGAGCGCGATTTGAAGATTATTAAGGAGAAACGCAAGTTCCCGCTAAAAGATGATAAAATCATTGTTTCTTGGAATGCGTTAATGATCGAAGCTCTGGCAGATGCCTATACGATAACAGCAGATGCTGACTATTTGCGCCAAGCTGAAGAGGCTTTTGAAGTAATAGCCACTAAAGCGTGGAAAAACGGAACGTTAATTCATTCCTATAAACCCGGAAGTAAACCAGTAGATGGTTTTTTGGATGATTATTCCTATCTGGGTTCTGCTGCTCTGAGGCTATATACAATTACCGGCAAAATTGATTACCTCAATAAAGCCAACGATTTAACCACGCAAACCCTTTCAAAGTTTAAAACTGAAAACGGTTCGTTCTATAAATACAATGGCAAAGACAATCTCATCGCTCCCATTATAATTACAAACGATGCAGTCATGCCATCGGCCAATGCGGTTCTGGCAAACAATCTTTTATTGCTCTCCAATATTTTATACGAGGACGAGCTTGCAGCCAAAGCTAATGCCATGTTAGACGCTATTCAGCCCGAGGTTGAAAGTGCTCCAGATGCTTATGCACACTGGCAATATGTTGCTTTAAAGCGCGTGTTCCCTTTTTATGACGTAGCCATAGCAGGACCTCAAGGCAAAGCTTTAAGCCTCAAACTCCAAGAATATTATATCCCTAATGCTTTGGTGATTTTTGAAGAGACAGAAACGCAGATTCCGGTATTTGAAAGCAGATACGTAAACGGCAAGACCTTAATCTATATTTGTGAGCAACGCAGTTGTAAATATCCGGTAAATACGGTTTCTGAGGCTTTGGACTTGATGAATTATCAGTTCTTTCCTTAGAATTTACACGCTAAACAAATAATAATCCATTCAAGAATCGGGATATTCAATTTGAGATCGTGAAATATCTTACTTGTGCAATCTAACTTATTATTAAATCAATCGATTGCGTATAAAAATTTAATAATTACCTTACACCTGAAAACGAATAAGTTAATTACATTTTTCGGGTATGATCCTTACACCTAGAGCTAAATTTCGACTATTTCTATTTTCAGTATTTGTAAGCTTCTTAGCATGTACAAATCCGCTTTCACCTACCTATGAATTTAAGGAGGGAATGATTTACATAGATGGGTTTGTAGGTACTACTGAAGGCTCATCATACGTCAACATTACAGAATCAGATGTCGCGCTCTACTACAGGAATATTTTTGTTAGTGGCGCCAAAGTCGCTTTTGTAAATGAAATTACAGGAGAGCGAGTCGCCTTATTTGAAGAGGATTTTAGGTATATCCCTGAAGAAATCAATTTTAAGGGAAACGTTGGTGAACGCTGGTATTTGGAAGCAAGTCTGCCCAATGGGACTACCTATTTATCTGAGGTTGAAACAATAAATCCTTCAGTTCCTATTAAAAGTATAAGTGCTGTATTTGATAATGAACTGGAATTTAGTGAAGATTATGATGATTATATTCCGGGTCACGAGGTTTTGATAAGCTTTGATGATCCGGGAAATCAGGATAATTACTATTATTGGCGCTATAAAACCTACGACCAGCCCAGCATTTGTCAGGTCTGTGTAGAAGGTAGGTTTAGAGACGGAATCTGCATCCCTGATGGGACTGTAGAGTATTATACCTATTGGTGTGAATCGGATTGCTGGCAAATAGATTATGGAGATAACATCAATATCTTTTCAGATAGCTTTTCTAATGGAACCACAACCACTTCCCTACCCGTAGCGCAGGTACCACTGACCCGAAAAACCAGGGTTCTCGTTGAAATTCAACAATTTTCTTTAACACCAAAAGCTTATGAGTATTATAGGACGATCAAGGATCTGGTAGATAATAACGGGGGATTTAATGCTCCTTTACCCGCTGCTCTTATAGGGAACATATATAATCCGGAAGACCCGGATGAATATGTTTTAGGAAGATTCACGGCCGCTTCGGCTTTTACCGAATCCATTATGATTGATCGTACCACAGTTGAAGCGTCTCCCATAGAAAACCAGAGGACTCCAAAACCAGAGCCTCCACCTACCGCAGGAGGCCCTCACTTCCTTTATGCCCCTTGTAATGAAAGCAGGCACAGAACATCAATACGACCTGAGGGATGGATAGATTAACAAAAGTGCTGAATAAACAGCGTTGCTTTTTGGTGGTGGCTTCTATCTTCTGGGCAAGTGCAACAAATGGTATTTTAGCACAAGAACATACGCTGTCTTTTCAAATACGGAATAGCCTTACCAATAAACCCATTGAGAATGTTCAGATTAGTTTAAATCCTTGTTCTTGCGGAGGTGTGACCGATAGTGATGGAGCATTTAACTTAACTCTGGAACAAGACACGTATACCGCAACTGTCTCCTACATCGGTTATAAAACCTTGAAAACGGAAATTTTTCTCAATGAGAATAAAACCATACGACTAAGACTAAGCGAAGAACAGCAGCAACTTTCGGAGGTTATACTCAACGCCAAACGCATTAGTGAACGATTAGAAACATCGCAGATGGGAGCGGTGAAATTGGCTCCTGCTGAACTTAAAAAAATGCCCGCAGTTCTGGGGGAGGTCGACGTTTTACGGAGTATGACCTTACTGCCCGGTGTCAACAATGCCGGTGAGGTAAGCAACGGACTTTCCGTGCGAGGTGGTTCCCTGGATCAAAATCTGGTATTATATGATTATGCACCTGTTTTCAATCCTACACACTTATTTGGCTTATTCTCTGTTTTTACTCCTGAAGCTCTTGGCTCAATAGATCTCTATCGTGCTAATATTCCTGCACGTTACGGTGGAAGAACAACTTCGGTTTTGGACGTCAAAGTTAGAAACCCCTATGTAGATAAGTTTAAGTTAAGCGGTGGTATCGGTTTGGTTTCCAGTAGGCTTTCTTTGGAGACACCCGTTATTAAGGATAAACTATTTCTATATGCCGGTACGAGAGCCGGATTTACCGATTTTTTATTGCCTATCTTTTCAAAACGCCTGAAAAATACCAAAGCCCGGTTTTATGATCATACCATCAAACTACTTTATCTCCCTACCGATAAAGACCAAATCTCCTTCACGAATTTTTACAGCACAGATTTTTACCAACTTGATCTAATTGCCAAAATTGAAAACATAAATGCCGAAAATAATCAATACGATTTTAAAACATTCAACAACACGCTTCAGTGGACGCATTCCTTTAATGATAATTCCAGCTTAAGAACCGTTTTTCTGCTAAGTAACTACACTCCAAAAACCTTATTTCCTGAAAAAGACAGAGATAATGTTATAGAATATGAATCACAAATCAATTTGGCCAGTATCTTTTCAGAATATGAAAAAAGAGTAACTAAAAGTCTGAACTATTATGCCGGTATTCAGGGCAATCGATACAAAATAAAACCTGGAAAGCTAGACCCCGGCACGTCTGAAGGTATTCTATCAATTTCTTTAGATGAGGAAACAAGTTATGAAGTTTCTGCATACACCAATTTTAATTGGAAGCCTATTGAACCTTTAACGCTTTCAGGAGGCTTACGATTTACCAATTTTACATTTGTTGGCCCCTACACTGCTGTCACATTTGATGAAAGTACCGGCGAAATCACCAGTACAAAAGAATTTGACATGGGAGAAAAGGTTAAAAGCTATAACGCTTTGGAACCGCGTTTGGGTCTGAATTTAAAATTGGGGGAAAATACGTCGTTTAAAGCCAGTTACGCACGATTAAATCAGTATTTACAGAACATCTACAACGCCACAACCCCGCTTCCTACCTCCAGATGGAAAACCTCGGATGCCAATATACCACCACAAACTAGTGACAGCTATAGCGTTGGCCTTTATCAGGATATTCTGGATAAGCGTGTAGAACTTGGTGTGGAAACCTATTACAGAAGTAGCGAAAATAATTTGACCTATAAGCCGGGAGCCGATTTTTTTTTAGAAGAATTTGTAGAGCGCGACCTGGTACAGGCAAAGGGTAAAGCTTATGGAGTCGAATTCAGTTTAAGAAAGCCCAAGGGTAAAATCAATGGTTGGGTCAATTATACGTGGTCAAAAAGCTTCCTCAAGACAGAAAGCGAAAAATTAGCAGATCGGGTCAATAATAACGAGTGGTATCCCTCAGATTTTGACAGACCTCAAGTTTTTAATAGCACTATTAATTTAGAGGGAAGCAAATACAATACGCTAAGCTTTAACTTCACAGCGCAGACCGGGCGCCCCTATACTACGGCCAACGGCTATTTTGATATAGAAGGCATTGATGTGCCCATTTTTTTAGAACGCAATAATGTCCGCTTAAAAACCTACCATCGCCTAGATCTTTCGTGGAAGGTTAACTATAGCAAAAAATTGAATCGAAGATGGGCCGGCGACTGGACCTTTACTATTTATAATGTCTATGCCAGAAAAAACCAGTATAATATTTACTATACCCAACGGAACGGGGATGCGAATGCCAATATTTTTCGCGGAAGCCCCTTAGGGTCCTACGAGCTTACAATTATGAACAGCCCCATATTCTCATTGACCTACAACTTTGCATTTGATTGATCTGTGTAGCTATTTTAGGACGGGCCACAAACTGGGCATCCCGTAGGCAACGCCTACTCAAAGCCCAGGATAGAGTATGAAGAGAGTATGAAAACGGGTTTTTAAAAAGAGGGAATTTAATAGTTTGTTAACAATAAGGTGGTCACTTTAATTAGCGGCCAATTTGAGGCAGTAAATTTAAAAGCATCCTCATTCTCTGTATTTCCTGTATCTGAGCAATTCAATACTTGATTAATTAACCGAATCATTCACTAAACCGCTTGATATCAAACCCAATCAAGTGATAGGATATAAAATAAAAAAGCCTGTAAATCAATAGATTAACAGGCTTTTAGTTTCCACTTTGTGTGGTTAGTCGGGGTGGCAGGATTCGAACCTGCGACCTCCTGCTCCCAAAGCA